>Ga0335085_10000161_pt1 | contig 212414 bp, 182 predicted proteins | sample Lox_Sample_45_FD_206712 | JGI IMG/M metagenome (GOLD analysis project Ga0335085, IMG submission 206712) | Soil microbial communities from Loxahatchee National Wildlife Refuge, Florida, United States - Lox_Sample_4.5 | ecosystem: Environmental > Terrestrial > Soil > Wetlands | place: USA... | reverse complement strand
GGAACCGGTGCTGGGGCTGATCGGCAAAGGCATCACCTTCGACACCGGCGGCATTTCGATCAAACCGGCGGACGGTATGGAGAAGATGAAGTACGACATGGCCGGCGGCGCCACGATGATCGGCGCGATGCGGGCAATTGCACTGCTGAAGCCAAAGGTGAAGGTAATTGGGATCGTGTGCGCGTCGGAGAACATGCCTTCCGGCAAAGCACAGAAGCCGGGTGACGTGCAGATCGCGATGTCGGGCAAGTCGATCGAGATCATCAACACCGACGCCGAAGGACGCCTGGTGCTTGCGGACGGATTGCATTACGCGCGACAGTTGGGCGCCACGCACATGATCGATGCGGCGACCCTGACCGGCGCATGCGTCGTCGCTTTGGGCAGCGTGAATGCCGGCGTGTTTGCCAACGACGATCGGATGTACGAGCGCTTTTCGCAGGCAAACAAATTAGCGGGCGAAAAGATGTGGCGGCTGCCGCTTGATCAAGAGTACTTCGAGCAGATTCGCTCGAGCATCGCGGACATCATGAACAGCGGTGGACGCTGGGGCGGCGCGGTGACGGCGGCGATGTTCCTGAAAGAGTTTGTCGACACGACACCGTGGATCCATCTCGACATTGCGGGAACGGCGTGGATCGAAGACAACAAATCGTGGATCGCAAAGGGGCCGTCGGGAGTGGCAGTACGCTCGATTGTGGAGTTTACGCGTGAGTACGCAGCGAACGGCGGTTTGAAGTAAGGTTTTAACCGGAGAAAAGCGCCACGGATTTCGCGGATTTTCACGGATTCTTTTTTGCGAAAGAAGCCCGTGTTGATACGCCAAATCCGTGGCGTTTGTCCTTTTAACCGGCCTTGGCTGTGCCTGCTTTGTACTGGCCTGGCTGCGCGCGGAAAGTGATGGCCAGTCGATTCCAGGAGTTAATCGCGATGATGGCCCACGTCAGATTGACGATCTCCTGCTCGTTGAAATATTTCTTCAGTCCCTCGAACACTTCGTCGGGCACGTGGGTTTCGCTGACCCGGGTGACGGCTTCAGCGAAATCCAGCACGGCGCGCTCACGATCATCGAAGAACGGTCCTTCGCGCCAGGCGTTCAGCGCATAAATGCGCTGTTCAGTTTCGCCATGGGCACGCGCATCGATGGTATGCATGTCGATGCAGAAGGCGCAGCCGTTGATTTGCGAGGTACGGATCTTAATGAGATCGAGAAGGTTCTGATCGATTCCGGATTTATCGACTTCCTGCTGGATCTGGTAAAGAGTGCGGTATAAACCTGCGCCCAGCTTGGCATAATTCTCGATGCGTGGCTTCATGTCGTCCTCCCCATCTGTTCGGATTCAACAACAGACACGGCGATGCAATCAATTCAAAACGAAAATCTGTAAGGCTGTCCCGACGATGATGACGATAGCCGAGCCTGAAGGTCTATCGATGCCATGAAAACTCTCGCATGGATTTTGCTGATCACAGCGTTCGCTTCCGCACAAACGCAGATGCCGCAACCACACGCCTGCCGTCAGAATTCAGCTTACCAAAGACTCGATTTCTGGGTCGGCAACTGGGACGTGTTTGAAACAAACGATAAAGGGGCGGTGAGTAAAGCTGGGACGGACCTGGTGGAAAAGGTACTGGATGGCTGTGCGATCGTGGAGAACTGGCGTAGCGTACAGGGATTCGAGGGGAAAAGCCTCTTCTACTATCGTCCAGTTCAAAAGGACTGGAAACAAGTGTGGGTGACCGATAGTGGCCCCATCAAAGAAAAGGCACTGATCCTGGAATCCCCTGAGGGCGGTGTTCGCTTTCAGGGCGAATTACCGCGACAAAGTGGCGGAACCTACCTAGACCGGACGACGCTTACGCCTTTAGAAGGCGGTCGAGTTCATCAGGTGATCGAGTTCTCTCTCGATGGCGGCAAGACTTGGAAAACCATGTTCGATGCTGAGTATCGGAGGAAAAGCTAGGCGCCTCAGCGCTTGAACGAAAAGCCGAAAGAAATGATCTGCGAGTCGATGCCGGGATTGAACATCGCGGTGTAACCGTTCGAGATGTGGTGGTAACGGTAGCCAACAACGAAGGCGTGGCGTCCAGAGAGGATTTCCAATCCCGTGCCGAAGCTGAAGGTGAAGTTGTATTGCGACGAATCGGTGACGGGGACCTGTTCGGTGAAGTAGAGGAATCCGCCGGTGACGTTCACGTACGGCTGGACCTTGCGGTGGTTGCGGAAGTCAAGTTGAAAGCCGATGGGTTCGGCGCCGCCGCCATACACGGTTCGGTCAGGCCGAAGTTGCAGCGTGGCTTCGTCTCCGTGAACCAGAGCGAACGGCACCAGGGAAGCTTTGTATTTCACGGCAAAACTGTCGTGCTGCCAGAAGACGTATCCGAAATTGAGCGAGGCCTCGTAGAACTGCTGCCCTTCGGTGACGCCGATGCCGCGATTGGAAGTGGGCGAAACGCCGAAGGTGGCGCCGAATTCTTTCTTGTAGGAGTAATCGTCCTGGGCGAGGCATATCGAGACAGACGCCAGTGCCGCAATGATTAGGATTGTAAAACGCACCATGAATTATCCCTCAGCCGGCTGATGAAAATGCGAGTCATATCTGAGTCGACGATCCGTCGTAATTTCCGTCAAGTGTCCGGGCCAACCGTTCCAATTCCTCGTCAACTTCGGAAACATCTGTAAGCGTTTCAGGGGGGCTCGTCAGAAGGAGCCAACTCCTACGATCCGCGCTCCTCTTCACCTCTGTGACCCAGTATTTGTTACACAGCGTCTCGGATGCTTGATCGGCATTACTCTTTTTCTTGAAGTACAAATAGTATTTGGTTTTGGCTAGGTTTGAGTCCTCCAGGCCTGGGTCGCAATACTGTTGCCTTTCTTTTTCGGCGCGATGCCTCAGACAAATCTCCCGGGCACGCGCAGGCGTCCATCCTTCGACGAGAGAATCGACCATCGCTTGGTGTCCCCATAGCGCATGTATTGAGAGCGTTTCTTCCTCCGGAGTTAGTACATGCTTCAGGTGCGGAAGCGTGCGCTTCAAGTTCTCGACTGTCAGCTCGAAGAATGCATCGGCGATCAGCCAATTGGGCCTCTCGATTCGGTCGAAGCTGCGATCAAATCGCATGAGCGGGACCGTCTTGGCCCATTCTGGAATTGGTTCGTTCGAAACGACGCTTGCCAGGAGTTTCCTTATGGCATGATTGAGCACGTAGAACGTGAAATATAGTTCTCTTGTCTTAACCAATTCTGAAACGATGGGCCGCTCAAGAAATAATCCGGGCAAGATGCGAACGAGTTGTCCCATGTCCGGATGTTCGTGCGTGTACTGCACGTAACCCAGACCTTTTGGTGTTTGAATTTCGCAAACATCGCCGATTCTTGCTTTACGCGTCCGCATAAACCTACATCACCGGCGGTACTTCAATTCCCATCACCCCCAGCACGTTGATCAGCTCGCGGCGAACCACGGCGGCGGTCGCCAGCAGGAACTTCTTCCGGTTGTCGTCGTGCTCGGTGAGGATGTGGTGGCGATGGTAAAAATTGTTGAACTGCTGCGCCAGTTGGAAGGCGTGTTTGGCGAGATAAGCCGGCTCGGTGGTGTTGATGGATTGGTCGATGATCATGGACGTCTGCGACGATAACACCCATAGCTGCCAAATCTCGGTACCGGTTTCGCCTTCGAGATACGGAGTGTACTCAGCGGCCGCCAGTGCCTGTTCGGGCGTAACCCCAGCTTTACGGAAGATGTTCGTCGCGCGGACAACGGCATACTGCGCGTACGGTCCGGTCTCGCCTTCGAAGCTGAGCGCCTCCTTGAAGTCGAAGGCGATCACCGATGTCTTGGTGAACTTCAGCATGAAGTAGCGCAAAGCGCCGACGGCGATCTTGGTGGCGATGTCGATGCGCTCGAGTTCGGCCAGCTCCGGATGGCGCGAATCGACTTCTTTCTTCGCTGTATCAATCAGGCGGTCGATCAGGTCGTCGGCTTTGACGCCGAAGCCGCGGCGTCCGGAGACCTCGATGTAGGCTCGGCTCATCTCGTCTTCGGAGAGCGGATAGCCAAGTTCCTGGGCGCAACGGGGAGTCAACGCAACCATCTCATAGGAGAAGTGCGTGTAGTGCCTGGCCGCGTCGTCGTAGCCAAGCAGCTTGATGGCATCGACGACGGTGTTCTGCGCCTCCGACTGGCGTGTATCGATAACGTTATAGATCGCCGCTGAGTCCCCGAAGTGGGGATGGTCTTTCTCTCCCTGTTCCGCTGAGATCCAAACCTGGTTCTGGTTGGGATACTGGAAGAACCGTCGATAACCGAAATCGCGGCCCAGCTTGCCGAACTTCCAGAGGTGATAGGCGATGTCTTTGCCGACGTAGCCGACGGTGCCGTTGGAGCGGACGATAACTTTCTGATCTTCTTCGGTATGCTCGTCGGCGGATTTGCCGGCCGCTGAGGGACGGCGCATCACCCAGCATCCGGCGTTCTTGCCCTGCTCTTCTTTATAGAGCACGCCCTTTTCGACCATCTGCTTGAAGGCGAGATCCCAGAAGTGCAGGTGCAGAATTTCGCTTTCGCGCGGCAGGAAGTCGTACTCGATGGAGAGACGATCCATGGTTTCGAGATGACGACGCAGCACAGCCGTGGCGATCAGGTCAGCTTCTTCGGCGATCTCGTTGCCACCTTCTTCGATGGCGTGCAGCACCTCGGCGCGCTTCTTAAGGTTCTCTTTGTTCTGCTCGTACCACTGCGATGCGCGGGCGTAGACGTCCCAGCAGAGGTAATCGAAACGGCTCGATTTCGCCAGTTGAGTAAGTTCGGCTTTGCCTTTCTTTTCCAGTTCGCGGAACCCGACGACGACATCAGCCACTTGGACACCGGTGTTATCGATGTAGTTCTGCACGTCAACCGGGTAGCCGTCGGTGCGCAGCAGGCGAACGAACGTATCGCCGAGGATAGCGTTGCGGAGGTGACCGATGTGCGCAGCTTTGTTTGGATTGATGGAGCTGTGCTCGACGAGAATCTTCGACTTGCTCTGTTCGTCGGCATGCGCTTCGCCCTTGATGAGCGCGCTTACAACCTCGCCGCGCTTCAGGCGAGCGTTGATATATCCGGCGCCGGCAACCTCAAACTTGTCGAAGCCCGGAACGTCCCCGATAGTGGCGACGATCTCTTCCGCGATTTTGCGCGGAGCCTTGCGCAGGCGCTTGGCCAGTTCGAACGAGAGCGGGAGGGCGTATTCGCCAAGCTCGATTTTCGGCGGCTGCTCGATGACGATGGTTTCAAGCTCGATCTGGTATTGCTGCCGCAGAAACTGGCGGATGCGTTCGGTCAGGATGCGCTGAAAATGGCGGTACAAGCTACTGGAATCCTCGTAAGCTGCTGAAGAAACAGCGATTATAACAAACGAAAACGGGCGCTCGTGTTTGACGGAGCCGAGCGCGAAACCTATGATGAAAGTTTGAGCCGGCATTGGGATTCGTGTCTGTAGTTGCGGTGGACGAGAACGTCCACCAACATTTCTTTTATGCGCATCGCGTACCTCGAATGTTTTTCCGGAATCAGCGGCGATATGTTTCTCGGCGCTCTGGTGGAAGCGGGAGTGTCAGCGACGCTGCTCGAAGAGGCGGTGGCGGCGCTGAATGTGGGCGCCAGGCTGGAGATTTCGAAGGTGCTGCGCAGCGGAATCAGCGCGACCAAGGTCGATGTCTGGATCAGCGATCAGGAGAAAGATCGGCCACGGGATGGGGAGAGTTCATTTCACGAGCATGCTCATGCACAGCCAGGTATGGCTGTGCCACATGCTCATCAACATGATCACGCCCACGAGCATTCGCTGGAAGAGTCGGGCCGCCATCATCATAACGAGCACGCCCATGGGCGTCATCTGAGCGAGATTCGGCGGATCATTTCTGACGCGGGGATCGAGGAACGCGCGAAACAGCGAGCACTCGCGATCTTTCAGGCGCTCGGCGAGGCCGAGGCGAAGATCCACAATTTGCCGATCGAGAAAATTCACTTTCACGAAGTCGGCGCCGTAGACGCGATTGTCGACATTACCTGCGCAGCAGTCGCAAGCTACGCGCTCGGCGTGGATGAGTGGATTTGCAGTCCGGTAAATGTCGGTGGCGGCACGGTGCAGTGCGCGCATGGGCGGCTTCCGGTTCCAGCCCCAGCTACGGTGGAACTGCTGAAGGGCATCCCGATCTATTCGGGCGGCGTGGACAAGGAACTGACGACTCCAACTGGCGCCGCGATTGTTCGAATTCTGGCGAGCGGGTTTGGCGGAGTTCCGGCATACAAGATTCAGGCAACCGGCTACGGAGCCGGAACACGCGACTTTTCCGGTCACGCGAACGTTCTGCGGCTGACGATTGGCGAGAGTATCGAGAGTTCGAGGGCGGTAACACCGGAGTTGGTGTCGGTGCTTGAAGCGAACCTCGACGACCTGAATCCGCAGGTCTTCGGGTACGTGATGGACAAGTTGCTTGAAGCGGGCGCGCTCGACGTATTCGGAACTCCGGTGCAGATGAAGAAGAACCGTCCGGGCATGCTGCTGACGGTCCTCGCACGGACCGAAGACGCACAGCGGCTGACGAAGATCGTGTTCGCCGAAACCACGACCCTGGGCATCCGAATGCGCGAGGAGCGCCGCGAGGTGCTGTTGCGACGGGCAGAAACGGTACAGACGAAATGGGGCGAAGTTCACATGAAGATTGCGAACCTTAACGGTTCCGTTACGAATTACGCGCCGGAATATGAAGATTGCCGGCGGATCGCCTCTGACAACGGCGTGCCACTGAAGAGCGTGATGCAGGAAGCGATCAGGATTTACCTGGACCAGCAGAATGGATAGCAAGTTCTATATAACGACTCCGATTTATTACGTGAATGCGCGGCCGCACATCGGGCACGCCTACACCACCATTGTGTGCGACACCATCGCGCGGCGGCAGCGCATGCTCGAAAAGGACACATATTTCCTCACCGGCACCGACGAGCACGGCATTAAAATCGAGCGCGCGGCGGAGGCTCAGGGGACAACGCCGAAACAACTCGCGGACGACGTTTCGAACGCATTCCGCGCCACCTGGGACCGGATGGAGATCAGCTACAGCGATTTCATCCGCACCACCGAAGATCGGCACAAGACCCGGGTGCAGCACCTGTTCCGCGTGCTACGCGACAACGGCTACATCTACAAAGGTTCCTACAGCGGGCAATACTGTGTCTTCGATGAGCTGTTCGTGGATTCCGCCGGGCCGGGCGAGCCGTGTCCCGAGTGCGGGCGGCCTACCGAAACCGTTACAGAAGAAAATTACTTCTTCAAGCTGTCGGCGTTCGAAGACAAGTTGCTGAAGTATTACAGCGACCATCCGACATTCATCCAGCCGGACACGCGGCGCAACGAAGTCATCGCGTTCGTGAAAGGCGGCCTGCGCGATCTCTCGGTTTCGCGTTCGACTTTCAAGTGGGGCATCCCCGTTCCCGACGATCCGGAGCAAGTGATCTACGTCTGGCTGGATGCGCTGGCGAACTACATCACGGCACTCGGCTATGGGGAGAGCGATCCGAAAAAGCGCGAAAAGTTCGATCGTTACTGGCCCGCGGACGTACAGGTGATCGGCAAAGAGATTGTCCGATTCCATTGCGTGTACTGGCCGGCATTCCTGATGGCCGCTGGATTACCGTTGCCACAGCGGATCATGGCGCACGGATGGCTGCTCTTCGAGGAGAGCAAGATGTCGAAGTCGCGCGGGAACATCGTGCGCCCCGACACCATTCTTGAAGTGTTGGGCGCCGATGCGATGCGCTACTTCCTGCTGCGCGAAGTCGTCTTCGGACAGGATGGATCGTTCTCGTTTGACGCGTTGGTGCAGCGGTTCAATGCCGACCTGGCAAACGACCTCGGCAATCTCGCCAGCCGCACACTGACGATGATCGGGCGGTACTTCAAGGCCGAAGTACCCTATCCGCAGGCAAAGGCCGCGCTTACCGAAGCTGATGTTGCGATCGGCGAACTGGCGGATAAGACCATTGCCGAAACCAACCGTCTGTTCGATGAATACCAGTTCTCGAAAGCGCTGGAGACGGCTTGGGGACTGATCAGCGCGGTGAACAAGTACATTGTCGAAAACGAGCCATGGACTTTGGGTGACAAGTCGGACAATGACAGCCGCTCGCGGCTGGGTACGATCCTGTATACGTCGGCGGAAGCGTTGCGAATCGTCACGGCGCTTGCCTATCCGGTGATTCCGAAGTCGGCGGAGAAGATCTGGACGCAACTGGGCTTGGGCGATGTGCGTAAGGTCCGGCTCGATCAACTGAAATGGGGGCAGCTTGAAGTCGGCACCAAGCTTGGAAAAGTGGAACCGGTATTTCCGAGGGCCGACAAGAGTGCGATAGAGAAAATGCAGAAACTCGAAGAAGAGAACAAGCCCGTCGCAGCGGCGGCAACCGCCGAACCTGCCGGCACTGGCGCGCAGGCCGGACAACCGGCAACGCAGGCGGCCGTCCCGGCGGCACCTGCTCCGGCTACCGCTGGCGTTACTCCATCCTCCGGCAAAATCACCATCGACGACTTCGCAAAGGTGGAACTGCGCGTGGCGCAGGTGAAAGTCGCCGAGCGCGTGAAGGGCGCCGACAAGCTGCTGCGGCTGGAAGTCGATCTCGGCTACGAGCAGAGGCAAATCCTCGCCGGCATCGCCAAGGCTTACGAACCGGAACAGCTGGTCGGACGCAAGATCGTGATTGTCGCCAACCTGGCTCCCCGCAAGATGCGCGGACTCGAGTCGAATGGCATGCTGCTGGCCGCGTCACTCGGGGAGGAAGGCAAGCCCGTGCTGGCAAGCTTCCTGGAAGATGTGCCGCTGGGAGCGAGACTGAAATAAAAGTGGGTTGTGGGTTGTGGATAGTGGGTAGAAGTGCCATTTACGCTAGACCCTATCCACTGCCCACCAAGCACTATCCACCATGTTCGTAGATTCCCACTGCCATCTCGAGGGGCCGCGCTTCGCCAACGATCGTGGCGACACGATCGCCCGCGCGAAAGCCGCCGGACTCACGGCCATGCTCGCGATCGGCAACGGCGATGGACCCGATACCGCCGACTGCGCCATCAAACTGGCCGAGGCTCGTGATCGCGGGGAGTTCGGCGATGCTCCGAAAATCTATGCGTCGGTTGGGGTACATCCGCATGAAGCGAAACTGGTGGACGAGGTAGCACTCACCAAGCTCGAAGCCTGGGCGCAGCATCCGTCGATCATCGCCTGGGGCGAAATCGGGCTCGATTACCACTACGACCATTCTCCGCGCGACGTGCAGCAGAGGGTTTTCATTCAGCAGATGGAACTGGCGAAGGCCGCAAAGCTGCCCATCATTATTCATAATCGCCCATCGGATAATAGCGAGAACGCATGGAACGATCTCTTCGAATTGCTCGGCCAGCACTGGAAATCGAGCGGTTTCGGGGGCGTGCTGCACTGTTTCACTGGTGAAGAGCATCACGCGCGGGCGGCACTCGATCTCGGCTTCATGGTTTCGTTCGCCGGAAATGTCACGTATCCGAAGGCCGCAAACATCCAGAACGCCGCAAAACTTGTCCCTCTCGATCGCATGTTCATCGAGACAGACTCTCCGTACCTGGGGCCAATTCCCTATCGCGGAAAACGCAATGAGCCTGCCTATGTTGTCGAAACGGCAAAGTACATCGCGCAATTGCGCGGATTGTCACCAGAGGAAATCGGGCGGGCCACGGCCGAAAATTTTTATCGCTTCTTTCAATTGCCGAAGGATTGAGCAATTATCCGCGGGACTGAGTTCCGCGGTCTTCGAAAATCCAGCCACGGAAAAGGGCGCATAGTACACTAGAACGTTATGCCGGAGAACACCTTCGACATCGTCAGCAAGATCGACACGCAGGAAGTGTCGAACGCCATTCAGCAAGCGCTGAAAGAGATCCACCAGCGATTCGATCTGAAAGATTCCAAGTCCGATATCACCATGGACAAAGACGGAATCACGCTCGCCTCGGCTGATGAATACAAGCTGAAAGCCGTAACCGATGTGTTGCAGGCTAAGCTGGTGAAGCGCGGAGTTCCACTCAAGGGTCTGTCATACGGAACGATCGAGCCAGCTGCGGGAAGCACCGTGCGGCAGAAGGTGACGATGCAGCAGGGGATTCCGATCGAGAAGGCGCGAGACATCGTGAAGGCAATCAAAGACTCGAAGAAGAAGGTACAGGCGTCGATACAGGGCGACCTGGTGCGGGTGAGCAGCAAGGATCGCGATACGCTGCAAGAGATCATCGCCTTCCTCAAGCAAAAAGATTTCGGCATCGACATGCAGTTCACGAATTACCGTTCCAACTAGCTGTGACGGGCGCTCGCCCGTGAACGATGGGGTGACGATTGGCAACACCGGCCACTGGAAACGCAAAGGAAGTGTTTGAACTGTTGCGCGATGACCTTGCGGCAATTGAACGCGAGTTCGGGCGCGATACCGTTTCCAGCGTCGAGGTAATCACCGAGATCGGCGAATACCTGCGGGGAGGCGGAGGCAAACGACTGCGTCCGGCACTCTTGCTGCTTTCGTCGAAGCTGTTCGATCGGGAAGGCCGCACGCCGATCCGACTCGGCGCCGTGGTCGAGATTATCCACACCGCCACGCTGGTTCACGACGACATCATCGACGAAGCCCAAACGCGGCGCGGCCGGCCTGCGGCGAACACGCAGTGGGGAAACTCCAAGTGCGTTCTTGCCGGCGACTGGCTCTACATGCAGGCATTCAAGATCGCCGTGCAGGAACGGAATTTTCGCGTACTCGACGTGCTCACCGAGCTGACGCAGCAGATGGTGGAAGGCGAGTTGTTGCAGATCCAGAAGCTCGGAAAATCGATCACGATGGAAGAGCACCTCGACCTGATCTACCGCAAGACGGCATGCCTGTTCTCGGTGTGTATGCGATTGGGCGCAATTGTCGGCGAGGCTACGCCCGAACAGGAAGAGAAGCTGGGATCGTACGGGCGCAATCTCGGCATGGCATTTCAGATCGTGGACGATGTTCTCGACCTTACAGCTTCCGAAGAAGCTCTGGGTAAGCCGGTGGCGAGCGACTTGCGCGAAGGCAAGGCGACGATGGCCGTGATTCACTCCATGGAGCGATGCACGACGGAAGAACGCGGCAAGATTGAAACCATTCTTCGCGACCGGGCGTTCAACGGTGTCACCCACAAACAGATTCTCGACATTCTCACCCGCTATGGATCACTCGATTATGCGATCGCCCGGGCCACCGAATACGCTGACGCTGCCCGCAAGGCGATCTGCACCTTCCCCGATTCCGAGATCAAACGGGCTCTCCTGTGGGCTCCGGAATTTGTGGTTGCGCGCGAGAAATAGCTAGTGCGCTGCCGCGTTTGGTTTTGACGAATCTTCCTGCGAAGCGGTTTGAGTCGTATTCTGCGGCTTATCGAACCATGCATCGACGGCATCCAGGTAGGCGGCGATGAGCCGATAACTCTCATAATACTGGTCGGGATGAATGGCCTTCATGTTGTCATTGTCGGAGTGAAGCACTGACAACGTCTTCTGATCAACGGAATGGATGGTTGTGCGAGGAATCTTCGCGGCGGCGAACGACTCGGAGTCGGCAGTGCCAACTTTGTCGACGTTCACGGCGGTCACAGGAATCTTCATCGCCTGTGACACGGTTGCAAGAGCGTTCAGCAGGGCTTGGTCGGAGTGCGAGGCCCAAACCTCGGTGGGATTCATGCCGAGACACTCGAGGTTGATCATCTCTTTCGCGTGCGTGCGTTGGTCGGGCGACATTTGCTTCACGTAGTATTGCGATCCGACTAGGCCGATTTCCTCGTCGGCAAATGCGATGAAAATGAAGGTGTGCCGGTGCGGCAGCGTATGCAGACTTTCGTAAAGCGTCGGCAACATAGAGGCGCCGCTCCAGTCGTCCACGATTCCTTTGCCGCGTTCGACCTTGTCGAGATGACCACCCACGATGATCGCGTCCTGAGAGGTCCCCGGAAGGACGCAGATGACGTTGGCGAGCTTGGAATGTTTCAGGGGCTGCAGCTCAGCTTTGCATCCGACGTCCGCAAACAAATCGACCAGTTTCTGCTCGCGATCCAGATTCCTGAGCGGCGCCGTGGCGAGACGCTGCATCAGCGTTTGCTCCGACACGGCATGAAACTTGATCTGCGCGGCGGCCGTCGCCAGCAACATCAGAACTGCAGCTAAGAAGCGGATCACCTCTTTATCTTACGCGTTCTTTAGCGCCGAATAGCAATTCCCTGGACTTCGAACCGTCCGTTTCGCAACAGCGGGCCGGACCCAAGGAACGCGCGCGCCGGCAATTCCTTCGAAAAATAGCCTCGGTAGCGTTGATTGAAATGATCGAAAAGCGACAGGTCGGGACAGAATATCTGGACATATACAAGATCGTCCATGCTCATGCCGGCGGCTTTTAGAACGTCGCGAATACCGTCGAGTAGAAAGCTGATTTCCTGGTCAAGATCCGAGGGCGCGACACCGGTTGCGGGATCGAGGCCGATTCGCCCGGAAAGATAAAGCGTGTCGCCGACGAGCACGCCATCGCTGAACGGCAAATTGTGGCGGCGGTCGGGCAGGTTAATGAAGCGGCGTTCGTTGGACAAGGCGTTCTCCTGTAAAGCTGAGGTTTCGTCGTTAGATGAACGAGCCTACCGCGCGATGCAATTCGAGTAAACTGATCGATGATGGCGAACGAAGTCGAAATTAAATTCATCGTGCATGACCTTGATGGCATTCGGAACCGGCTGCGCGAGCTGCAATTCAAGGAACAGACCCCGCGTACAAACGAAATGAATACGCTTTTCGATCGCGGCGCCGAACTGCGGAACCGCGGCGAGATCCTTCGCATTCGCAAGTACGGCGACAAATGGACGCTGACGCACAAAGTCAAATCGAAAAACGCAAGGCATAAGAGCCGTGTCGAGACCGAGACCACCGTCGCCGATGGCGAGGCGCTCGAGCAGGTGTTCCGTTCGCTCGGTTTCGAACCGAGTTTCCGATATGAGAAATTTCGCAGCGAATGGCGCGACGGCAAAGGCCACGTGGTGATAGACGAAACTCCGATTGGAAATTTTGGGGAGATCGAAGGCGAACCCAACTGGATCGATCGAGTGGCGGAACAGATCGGCATTCAGGAACGCGACTACATCACTAAGAGCTATGGCGAGTTGTTCTCCGATTGGAAGCAATCCCACCAAAGCGACGCCAACAATATGACCTTCGCCGAGATCCGCTAGCTCGCGGGTGGCGCTTACGATAAGCTTTTTCCGTCCTATGGCTTCCACCCCGACTTCAGTCGACAATTCGACGACGCTCATTGCTCATGAACGCGCGAGCGGGCGCACCACGGCGAGTGTCATCGCCACACTTGGGCTTATAAGGTTCATCGTCTATCTCGCGTTCAGTGGCCGCTACGATTTCTTTCGCGATGAACTCTATTACATCGCGTGCTCAAATCACCTGGCTGCTGGTTATGTCGATCAGCCTCCGTTGATTGCGTTTGCGGTGCGGATGGAGAGGGTATTATTCGGCGGTTCACTGCTAGCCTTGCGGCTCTTCCCTGCGCTTTGTGGAATCGCAACTATTGCGTTAGCAGTGCTGATAGCGAGCGAGATGGGCGGACGGAAACTTGCGCTTTGGCTCGCCGGCATCTGTGTGATGACCGGCCCGGTCTGGCTCAGTCTCAGCTACCTGATGACAATGAATTCTTTTGAGCACGTCTGGTGGGCGGCGTGCGCCTATTGCGTGGTGCGATACATCAACACCCGACAGCCGAGGTATTGGTTGTGGTTCGGAGTGTGGGCCGGAATCGGCCTGGAGACAAAATACTCGATCACCGTATTCGGGCTTGGCGTGGTCATCGGTCTGCTGCTTACGAATGAACGCAAAGCCTTCGCGCGCCCGTGGATCTGGCTGGGTGGCGTACTGGCGCTGTTGATCTTCTTGCCGAATCTTTTGTGGAATATTCATTTCCACTGGCCATTCGTGGAACTGATGCACAATATCCACGCCTCGGGTCGCGACGTTGTGCTGTCGCCATTGCAATTTATCGGGCAGCAGATCTTGCTTGCCGGGCCGCTCGCGTTTCCGGTCTGGCTTGCGGGATTGGTGTGGCTGATGTTCTCGCCAACCGGTAGCCGCTATCGCGTGATCGGCTGGACTTATCTTACCGTGCTCGTCGTCTTCATGATCCTTCACGGTAAGAACTACTACGCAACTCCGGCGTATCCCATGTTGTTCGCGGCCGGCGGAGCGGCGATCGAAAGCTTGCTGGTGAGCGCGAAAAAAACTTTGATCGGATATGCGTATATCGCGCTCATTATTGCCGCTGGAGCGTGGATCGCGCCGATGCTGATCCCCGTATTGCCGATCGATCGTTATCTTTCTTATCAGGAGCGCTGGCTGTTCAAGCCTCCGGCGGCGGAGCATAGCCACGAGCGTTCGCCGTTGCCGCAAACATATTCCGACCAGTTTGGCTGGGAAGAGATCGTCGATGCCACGGTTCACGCCTACCGCGAGCTCACACCCGACGAGCAGAAAGATTGCGCCATTTTCGCCCAGGACTACGGCGCTGCCGGAGCGATCGACTTTTATGGTCCGAAGTTTGGACTGCCGAAGGCGCTCAGCGGCCACCAGAATTATTTCCTATGGGGCCCACGCAACTACACCGGTCAATGCATGGTCGTGTTGGCCGACCGGCGCGAACGGCTGGAGGAACTCTTCGAGCACGTGGAGTTGATCACGACTTCGGCGCCAAATCCGTACGCCCTCGAACAACAACTTCCGGTCTACATCTGCCGCGCCCCGAAGTTCGGCTCACTGCAAAAAGCGTGGCCGTTCGTAAAAAAGTGGAATTGATCGCTCATCCGCTGACCTGTGGATACGTAAATCGGGCCTTCCATGTAAGATGCTAAGCGACCGTCCGTGATGACGATTCCAACGCAAAATGGCGCACAGACCCTGCTGATCGACGCCGACGACACGCTCTGGGAGAACAATATTTACTTTGAGCGCGCCATCGCAAAATTCATTTCTTTTCTCGATCACAAACAACACACACCGCACCAGGTCCGGCTGGTCCTGAACGATGTTGAGCGCGAACATATCGTAAGCCACGGTTACGGTTTGCACAGCTTTGCGCACTCACTGGTTGGAACTTTCGAGCGCCTCTCGCTCGAGCCGCTCACGCCGGAACTCCACGAGACCATCAATAGCTTTGCCCATGAAATCGCCGAGCACCCGGTGGAAATTATCTCGGGCGTTACCGATACGCTGCAGTATCTCTTCGGCAAGCATCATCTGATCATGATGACCAAGGGCAACTTCACAGAACAGAAGGGCAAAATCGAGCGCTCTGGACTGAAGGAATATTTTTCGGCCATCGAGATCGTCTCCGAGAAAGACGTCTCGACCTATCGCAACGCAATCCAAAAGTATGATTTGCCGAATGAATCGAGTTGGATGGTGGGAAACTCGCCGAAATCCGATATCAACCCGGCGCTCGCAGCGGGGATCAACGCCATCTTCATCCCCCACGACAATACATGGATCCTGGAACACGAGGAAGTGAACAGTGGCGCGGGCACCGGGAAACTGCTGCAGGTCGAGCGCTTCAGCGACTTGCGAGAGCATTTTTAGCGCGATTCGCGACCTTGGTAACCACTTCTGGTTTTCTCCCGGTTACTTCCGGTAATTCCCGTTTTTGTCCCTTTCCCCCGGCACCAAGGTAAGTAACAAGAAACGTTTCAACCACGTGTTAGTCTCAGCTTGCTCGGTGATAGCGCGCCCGTTCCCAGGTGAGCTTCAAAGACAACAATTTCCGGCGGATGTTGATGGTCTTCGAGGCGATGGCCGACCTCGGATCGTTGATGACTGCTGACCGCGATTTCCCCGAAACCGCAGCCTCCGTCCTGTCACTGCTGATGGAGGCTGTCGACGCGCGGGAAGGCGCGATTTTTGTCTTTCGCGATAAGCCCGCGATGCTCGCCTCGATTGTTAGCCGCGGGTTTCAAACCTTCCCCGACCAGGCCGTCATCCCGCTGCTGCCGAAGCATGTTCACGCGCTGAACACACTCCGCGCCCCGCTGCTGATTTCCTCTAAGAGCTACGAAGGCTATCTCACCGCCAATGGGAACGTGGCTCCCGAACTCTTCCGCTGCATCGTACCCTTGCGTGTTGGGAACAAGCTGGTCGGCATGACTGCCCTTGGCCGTCGCGGCGAAGACGCCGTGTACAGCGCCGAAGACCTGGAAGCGCTTCGCATGCTGTGCCACTACGTGGCGCTGGGTGTTCATAATCACACCCTCAGCCAGTCGCTCACGCAACGTGTGTCGGAACACCTTCGCTTACTTGCCTCGGTACAAAGCTTCTACGACAACGCGCTCGAGACCTTCGCCAACGCCATCGACATCAAGCACATCAATATCCGCGGCCATTCGCTGCGTGTTGGACGCTACGCCGCCGGCATCGGCGATGCGATGGCTCTTGATGCAGCGGAAATCACCGGACTCCGCGCGAGCGGTTATCTCCACGACATTGGGAAGGTCGCGGTCGATAAAGCGCTGTTCGGCAAGCCATCGAAGCTGAACGACGCCGAGTTCCGCGAGATGGCCGACCATACCGTCATCGGCTACCAGATCGTCCACGGCGTGCAGTTTCCTTGGCGCAATGTGACCGAAGTTGTCCGTAACCATCACGAACGCGCCGATGGCAGCGGCTATCCCGACAAGCTTCACCTCGACGAAATATCGGCTCCCGTGCGCATTATCGGACTCGCTGACACCTTCGACGCCATGACCAGCGAGCGACCCTATCGGCAGTCGCATTCCGTCGGCGAAGCGTTGAGCGAAATCATTCGCCAGACGCCCACCAAGTTCGATCCCGCCGCCGTGCAGGGACTACTGATCCAGGTCCGCCGCGAGGCGGTCGGCAACAGCAAAACGCCATTCCTTGATCCCCATGTCGTCTGCAATATCGCGCCGACGGACATTGACGTGCTGGCCTCGATGCTGAACCATCGGCTCACTAACGGACGCGTGTATTCGGCGTAAAGTTCGGGGTAACTAAGGTCATTTCCCTTCTGAGTTTCGCAACTTTCCCGGCCTGTTCGGGTGATAATTTCCATCGAGTCCACTGGGGGGACTGGGATGAAGTCCAATTGCCGCGCAATCGCGCTTCTGTTGATCGCCTCTCTGTGTGCCGTTTCGGCGTTATGGGCAGTCAAGAAAAAAGATAAGAAGACCGCGGCGGACTCAGGGATGAGCGACCGTCAGCGCGCGATGCATGCCTTGAACCGCTTGACGTTCGGTCCGCGTCCCGGAGATGTCGATCGCGTGATGGCGATGGGCGTCGATAAATGGATCGATCAGCAGCTGCATCCGGAAAAGATCGACGATTCTGCATTGAGTGCGCGTCTTGCGTCACTGCGCACGTTGAATATGGATCAGAAGCAGATGGTGACGGCGTTTCCGCCGCGGCAGTTGGTGAAGGCCGTCGAGAACGGACGCGCATCCTTGCCATCCGATCCGGCGGAGCGCGCGATTTACCAGGCACAGATGCAGCGCATCGATCAGAAGCAGGAGCAAGGGAAAGGGAAAGTCCAGAAAGCTGCCGAGCAGCAGAACGATGGCGACGAGAACTCGATGACCGACGATCAGAAGGCCGCCCGTCGCCAGGCTCGCCAGCTCGCCGAACAGCAGTTTGACGAGATCATGTCGCTTCCGCCTGACAAGCGCATGAACACCATCGTGAAGATGGCCCCCGATGAGCGATTGGAGTTTGCGAAGAACCTTCGTCCCATCGATCGCGAAGAGTTGATACAGTCGCTTTCCCCGCAACAACGCGAACAGATCATGGCGCTGCGCAATCCTGAGGCAGTCGTGGTCATCGAACTTCAGGAAGGAAAGCTTCTGCGCGCCGCCTATAGCGAACGCCAACTCGACGAGGTGATGACCGATTTCTGGTTCAATCACTTTAACATCTTTGTTAACAAGGGCGCCGACCGCTACCTGACCACCGCTTACGAACGCGACGTGATTCGTCCACACGCGATGGGCAAATTTAGGGATCTGCTGGTGGCAACGGCCAAAAGTCCGGCAATGCTGTGGTATCTCGACAATTGGGACAGCGTGGGACCACATTCGGAATTCGCAATGAACGGTGGCCGCCGCCCGACGCAGTTCCGGCGTGGTGGATTCGGGCGCCCATTCCCGACTCCGCAACAGCAACAACGCCAACAGCAAGCCAAGCAGAAAGCTCCCAAGGGGTTGAACGAAAACTACGGCCGCGAACTCATGGAATTGCAGACGCTCGGCGTGGACGGCGGCTATTCACAGCAGGATGTGACTGAGGTCGCCAAGGCATTCACCGGTTGGACGATCGACAAGCCCTTCCGGGGAGCCGATTTCAAGTTCGATGACCGGCGCCACGAGCCGGGCCCAAAGTTCATTCTCGGAAAGAACTACAAGGAAGCCGGCGAAAAAGAGGGCATGGAGATTCTCGACATGCTCGCGCACCATCCCGCAACCGCGCACTTCATCTCGAAGAAGCTGGCAATGCGATTTGTCTCCGACGACCCGCCGCCGGCGCTGGTCGATCGCATGGCCAACACTTTCCTGAAGACCGATGGCGATATTCGCGAAGTCCTGCGGACGATGTTCCAGTCGCCCGAATTCTGGTCGCCGGAAGCGTATCGCGCCAAGGTTAAGACGCCGCTCGAGTTCGTAGTCTCCGCCATTCGCGCTACCGACGCCGACATCAGCAACGCGCTGCCGCTCGTTCAAACGCTAAACAAAATGGGAATGCCGCTCTACCAGCAGCAGCCTCCGACCGGTTATTCGATGAAGTCCGACGCCTGGGTGAACTCAGCGGCTCTGTTGAACCGCATGAACTTCTCGCTGGCGTTAGCCAGTGGACGCATGCCGGGAACGACTTTCGATCCGCAACGCGTCCTGGGAGGCGCACCGGTTGAAACCGCCGATCAGGCCGTCGGGAATTTCGAAAATGCCCTGCTGGCGGGAGATATCTCCAAGCAGACGCACGAAACCATCATGAAACAACTTTCTGACCCGCAGGTGACCGGGCGAGTGCTGGACGATCCGGCGCGACCGGCGCGCGTCGGAATTATTGCCGGACTGATCCTGGGATCTCCGGAGTTCCAGAGAAGGTAACGAGGGAGTTATGGCAATCACTCGTCGGGTATTCATGCGCAATGGCGCGCTGGCTGTCATCGGAACAGCAGCGATCCCCAGTTTTCTGCAACGTGCGGCGTTTGCCGCAGAGGTGGCGCCGACCGGCAAGAAACGCTTTGTCGTCGTGTTTCAGCGCGGAGCGGCAGATGGCCTGAACATCGTGGTACCGCACGCCGAGTCGGCTTACTATTCCATGCGGCCGACCATCAACATCCCGCGCCAGAGCGTGATCGATCTCGACGGCTTCTTCGGGCTGCATCCCTCGCTCGCGTCGTTCCAGCAACTTTGGAAGGACGGGCACCTGGCGATCGTTCATGCGGCAGGTTCGCCTGACATCACACGCTCGCATTTTGACGCCCAGGACTACATGGAATCGGGCACGCCCGGCGTCAAGTCCACCGAAGATGGCTGGTTAAATCGCGCGCTCCGCAGCGGAGTAGACCCGCAGAAAGAAGCTCCATTCCGCGCAGTGGCAATGGGCGGACGCCTACCCCGTATCCTCGCCGGCCCCGAGCCAGCGGTCGCGATCGACAACATCAACAGCTTTGGCGTTGGCGGAAAAAATCCGGCTGCGGCTCCGTTGGCGAACACGTTTGAATCGATGTACGCACAGTCGGTCGACTCCGTGTTACATGGCACCGGTGCGGAGACGTTCGATGCGGTCAAGATGCTGAAGTCGGCCAATCCGGAACAGTACACACCGGCAGCGGGAGCGAATTATCCGCGTGGACCGTTCGGCCAGGCGCTGAAGCAGACCGCGCAGTTGATCAAAGCCGATCTCGGCGTGGAAGTAGCCTTCGCCGACGTCGGTGGTTGGGACACTCACGTAAACCAGGGCGCGGCCCAAGGACAACTCGCGGCCCGGCTTACCGACCTTTCGCAATCGATCGCGGCCTTCTGGACCGACCTTGGCCCGCTCGCCGACAGCACCGTGTTGGTAACCATGTCGGAATTCGGACGCACGGCTCGCGAAAACGGCAATCGTGGCACCGATCACGGTCACGCCAATGTGATGTTCGTGCTCGGCGGCCCGGTGCGTGGAGGCCGCGTTTACGGCCGGTGGCCCGGCCTCTCGGCCGACCAACTTTACGAAGGCCGCGATCTCGCGCTCACCACCGACTTCCGCCAGGTTCTCGGCGAGGCCGTCTATCGTCACCTCGGCAACAAGAATCTCGCGTCGGTCTTCCCGGGATTCGAGAACGATCCAAGACGCTTCCTGAAATATCTCGGATAACTGGAACTTAACTGCAGACGAAAGAGGTCACCTCGCGAGGTGGCCTTTTCCATCATGAAACTTCGCGTTGTGCGAGCTCAATCGAGCGAAATAAAGACTTCCTCGCCCTCGACCTTGAGCGGAAACACACGAACTCTGGCGTTAGTGTCATGCGTAGAAGCGCCCGTAGTCACATCGAACATCCATCCGTGCCATGGACAGATAATCTTGTTTCCATCCACCATGCCCTGGCCCAGCGGCCCTCCGCGATGCAGGCAGACGTTGTCCATCGCGGCATAGGTATCGCCGGTATTCGCAACGCAGACGGTTTTTCCGTTGATTTCGAATTCACGAGCTTCGCCGGGCGGCGGCAGCTCTGAGGTGGTAGTCAGCTTCACGTACTCGGACATCGGCCCAGCCCCTTACACAAAAATTCTATCAAGGCCGAACGACACTTAGCGCTTGCGCTGGCGGATTTTAACATCGAACGAAACCACGCCATATTGATCCCGACCGGCAACCAGCGACACGTTCCGGTTAATGTAGTACTCCACAAAAATCGATTGTTGTGACGATTGCGTCAGGTTCGAAATATAAGTCACCGTCACCTTGTTCGAGACCTGCTGCTCGATCGTGACTTGTGCCGTCGGATTGGTCTGCGCCCCGCCCACCTCCGGCGATATCTTCACCTGGCTCACGCCGAACAGCCGCTGCATGCGATTGCTGACAGCATTGTTAATCGCCTGTCCAAGGATCGCATTCGAAACCGTCTCAGTCATTGTTGTGTTGCCCTGCGTGGCCTCGATCTGCGCCTCTTCGCGCGTTTGACCAAATGCCAGCAGATTGATGATATCGGCGGCCGGCAATGGCGGATCGGAGCTGTAATTCGTCTTAAGGCCGTGCGAAGGTTCTCCACTGAAGCGAAGCGTGATGTCATAGTCGCGCACGCGCGTTGTCGCCGCAACATCGATGGTCGGCTCCGTATGCGCCGGATTAAGGAAGCTGACATCCCCCCGATCGATCCGGTAAGTGGCTCCGTTGAAGTCCAACTTCCCTTCAGTAATGTTGATGTGACCGAGCAGAATCGGATTTGTCGGTGTCCCGCGGATGCGTAAATCCGCATTCCCCGCCACCTTGGCCAGTGTGCTCTGCACCTGCAACTGAGGGGTGGACAAAACATGGATGTTAAAGCGAACGTTATTCAATGGAGAAACACGCGGCGCCTCGGGCGTGCGCATCGTCTTCGTCAGATATGTACCCAGATCGAACTGGTCATTAAACGAGAAGCGCGTGATCGTCACATCGCCCGAAAGCGTGGAACTGTTCAGCGTTCCCACGAGCTTGAGATCGAGATTCCCCGACGTGCTCACTCCCGGTGGATAACGCATGCGAACGTCGTCACCCTGCACCGTCACATTGAATGCCACCGAAGGGCTGTACGTTGCGAAGCCGCCGATGCGAATATCGCCACCGCCGGTCCGAGCTGTGAGCGACTGCACCTGAATGCGCTCCTGATTAAACACCAGCGTCCCGTTGATCGCACTCAGGCCATTCGGAAAGTCGATCAGGCTGATGGCGCCGTTTGTCACTTTCACTTCGCCGATGATGCTCGGCTTCGACAGCGTTCCGCCCACCGATACGTTGAAATCGACGAAACCACCAGAATTGATATCGGAGTCGAACGACTGCGCGAGTTTCAGGTTGAGTCGTCCGTCGGCGCGAATATCCATCTTGCGGCTTCCGTTCAGACTGACTGTTCCCCCCGCGGTGACCTCGGTATCAGTACCCGTCAGTTGAAGGCTATCGAGCCGCACCGTCTGGTTTGCCATGCTGATTCGGATTGGCTGCTCGTTGTGCAGTTCCACGCCTTCCATCTGCGCCGTCAGTTTGGGGATCTGTGCCTGGACGGTCAACGCATCCGGATCCTTGAGCGGACCGCTGATCAGCATCGTTCCGCCCACGTACGACTGGCCCGCCAACTTCGTCTGGAAAACCGACTGCATGAATGGCATGAAATCGAAATTACTGAATTGCAGGTTGATGTTCGCGGGAAGTTGGTCACGCAACCGCACGGTGCCGTCGAGCGCCACCTCTGCCGACTGAAAGTTCGACCGCGCCGTCAGGTGCATTGTGTCACCTTTGGTGACAGCCAGCATTTTAGCGTCGCCGACGCGCTGCCCATTCACCACCAGGTTTTGCAGGTGCGCGCTGGCGTTGACCAGTGGAGCACCCGCGCTTCCTGATCCGCTGGCGCTGAAATTCAGCCGTCCGGCCACCGACATACGGTTGCGATTCAGGGCCGGAATGGTCGACAGTTCGAAGTTGCTGCCCGCCATCTGGAACGTGAAGTGCTCGTTTTTGAGGTTGTAGGCTCCCGATCCCGTGACCTGCGCATGGTCGTGAATCAGAACCAGGTTGTTCACCTGTGCCTCCTGGTTGGCGAAGCGAACGTCTGCGTTAGCCGTGCGAATCGTCTCTCCATAGGCCACTGCGTCGGCCAGTTGCACATGTCCGCCGCCCTGCAGGTCAAGCCGAGTGCCGTGAATATTTAGGTCTGTCGCGAGTTTTCCGTTGATCGGGTAGTTGTATCCCGCGATCTGCTGCAGGTCGGCAATCGCCGCATCATGAATGTTGAGATGTACGGCCACTGGGCTGCTGTCGGTAAAGATCCCATTCTCGAGCCCGATGCTGAAGTCGAACTGTGCCTGCGCTCCCGCACGTTTCACCACGCCACTGTGCACGATGGCTTCCAGCGGGGACAAAATTATGTCGCCCGAGCCCGAGTCGATATGAATGAATTTCGGTTGCGGTTGCCGCGGAACCGATGCGCTGGCAACCTCCAGCGGCGGAGGCGGTGTCCAGATTGCCGCTAACGGAAATGTTAAGTCGGCAAGTTGCAGGTGCCCGTTGATCGAAGGCTCGAAAATCTTGCCACTCAAAGTTCCATCGAAAGTCAATCGCCCGGCCAACGCCGCCGCCGAACTGTGCTGTTCATTCACCATTGCCAGCACCGGCTGAAGGCGGGTGAGATCGGTAATCGCTGCCGTAAGGTGCAGGTTCTCTGTCGTCGATCCCAGCGTTCCGTGCGCCGACAATCGCAGGTATGGCAACGCGATGTTCAGTGTTTCGGCGTGCAATAGTTCCGGCCGTAGTTCGTAGCTGCCCTTCATGTCGCCCGTGACTGGCGTTTCGTTTGGACCAAAGCTGTCAGGCGGTGTCACGCTGACGTCGAGATCGACGATGGATCGCGAAGGATCTCCGCGCCAGTGAATATTCACCAGACCTCTACCGGTTCCCACCGCGTGCAGTTCAGTCAGCTGAAGTTCCGGAATCGAGAACGCCTCGGCTACCATGCCCGCCGGCATGTTGTTGACGTTCAGGTGAATCAACCCCGTCTGCTCTGCTGCTTTCGCTTTGGTGCCCGGAACCGCTGGCGTTGCCCACTTAACCAGTGCGTCGCCTTTGGCGATCCCTCCGAATACGCGTCCCACAACATGGGTCAGAGCAAGCTTGTTGCCATCGATCAAATAATCTGCCGCCGCATCGATATTCGGTAGTCGCATCCCAGGCGGGAAGTAGTCGAAACCGTGGACCACCAATTTCCCACTCGATGACAGTACCGCGCTGCTGTACATCGCGGAGCCATTCAGGTCGAACTGCCCGCGCCGAATGTCACGCACGCCCACCATGCGCGCTACTTGCTTCCCGTTCACGCTGGCTCGATACGTGACGTTCACCACCGGATCGGCGAAGTTCGTCAGTTTGCCGCTGGCATCCAGTTGCGAACTTCCCGAGACCAGGTGGAAGCCATTGAGATCCAATTCGTTGCGGCGCATGCTGAACGCCAAATCGACGTTGGCGTTGGAGTCGAGATACTTGCTGTAACGCGCTCGTTCGACCGTCAGCTTCAGTTCGCCATCGTAACGGCTGTCGGCCGCGATGTACTTCATCTCCGCCTGCACTTCGCCCGCACTCAGATCGAATGGGATCGTGTGCTCATTCAACAACAACTGTCCATTGCGCAGTTCTGCGTGCTTGATCGCAAGGTCGAAGATCATCTGCGAACTAGCTACACCAGTCTCGCCTTTCGGGCGCGGCTGATTCGTATGGCCATCGGGATAAATGATCAAGTGCACGATCGGCCGATCGATTGCCACAGTGTCGAGCGCTATTTGTCGTTTCAGCAGCGAAACGATGCGAGCATGGATCAACAAACGATCTGCGTGTAGATATGGAATATCGTCAGGAGCTTCGAGGCCATGGATCGTCAGGTCCTGAACATCGAACTCTAGTCGCGACAGGTTCCAGCCGAATCTGCCCAGTTCGACGCGGCCTCCTGTCATCTCTTCCAACCGGGAAACGAGGTGCCGTCGTGCCCATTCATGGAACTGCGGACTTGTCAGGTACCATCCCGTGAAAATCACAGCAAGCAACAGCGTGAGGCCGATCACAGCTTGCGTGATGACGCGGCGGCGGCGCTTCGGGTTGGGCGTGGTCTCGCTCACTTGCTCCCGGTGATCACAATCTCATGTCTGTCCTGCTCAATCGCTGGCGGAATACGAATGTCAGCTTGCTCGCGCAGGGTCTGTATCCAGCCATTCAGCTGTTCTTCCATTCTCTGCTGCGTAAGAATCTCGCGGATCTTGCCCGACACTTCTTCGAGGGGCACAGGTTTGCCGCCGGCCTGTTGTAGCTTCGGCAGAAACTCATTGCGGTAATAATGGGAAATCGATCGATCATCGATGCGAATACCGGCGCGGAACCGCATATCGACAAATTGTTCCAGCTCGATCTGTTTTTGCAGATGAGCGCTCAGTTGCTCTTCCGTGATTCCCACTCGCTGCAGCGTCGTCTTCCATTGCGCATCAGACGCACCTGCCAATTGGCTGCGAACATCCTTTATGCGAGATTCCAAATCGGCCGCGGAGACCGGTGAGAGCAAATAGCCTTTCATCTGTTCACGAATCAACTCCTGGTCCACCAGCCGGCTGAACACTTCCTGCTGTTCGGCCTTGCTATACGAATCCGGAGCCCTTCCAGCCAGCAGAGCTTCGCAACGCCATGCCTCGTCCCAGTCACTCAGCAGTACCGGCGTGTTGTTCACAATGGCGATGATGCGGTCGAGAACATCGCTGCCCCGCGCAGGAACCAACCCAGCCAGTAGAACGATCGAAAGCGTGAAAAGAAAAATGCGTCGCATCAGAATGTCTGCCCGATACTGAAAAAGAAATTAAGCCGCCGCGTGGTCGCGGAAGTATACGTCGTGATGTTGTTGGTAGTCGTCGCAATCGGGTAGATCGTGGGATTCAGGTTGTAACCGAAATCCACCCGCACCGGCCCGATCGGCGTGCGATAGCGAATGCCCGAGCCCACCGCATTGCTCATATACGCGAAATTGCACACCGCCGGATTGGTTCCACACTGCTGCGCGTTCGGCTGATAGAAGCGGAACAGGGCATGAGCCATATCCGTCGTAGTGGCGAAAACGTTTCCGATATCGTTGAAGAATTCGAAACTCAAGTTATCGCCTACGAACGGCAACGCCACCGGAGGCGTACGCAGTTCCAGGCTATTGACGAATAGGGCATATCCACCGAGAGGAGCACCGGTCGAAAGATCGCGTGGGCCGGCCTGATTCAAGGCAAAACCGCGCAGTGAACTCGCGCCCCCGGCCAGAAAGCGTTCCGGCAGCGGAATCACGGTATTGCTGAACGGTTCCTCCAGGCCGATCTGCGTATTACGCGCAAAGACCCACATCGTCGTCTGGCCGCCGTAAGTCTTCCGCTTGAACGGCTGGTACGTTGAGTTCTCCACGATGAACCGCGAGAAGGTCGCCTGGGATCCGAAATATTTCGAAGCGACACCGATGTCGAACGTGGTGTAGTTGCCGTTGTGCGTGTCAATTACATTGTCGCGCTTATCGCGGATATACGTGAAGCTCGGGATGCCGACACGAACTGGCGAAGAAAAGATTGGGATCTGATCCGGCGAAACCACCACGTTACTCGCCTTCACACGTCGGTAGGAGAAGCGATAGAGCAGCTGCGTGATCCGGCTGTAGGTCTGCTGTAACTGCACCGACCCTTCGAGCCGCTCAGAGGTAAACGTCGTCACGTCGATCGAGTTGTCGTAGAAGGTCGTGAAACTGAACACCCAGTTCGGCTTATCGAAGAAGCGCCGAACTTCGTCGTTAAACAGTACTCGCTGTTCCAGGCGGCCTACCGAGGTTTGTAACGTCAGCGTGTGAGCACGCCCGCGAAAATTGATGCGGCTTACGTCGAACGAAACCTTCGGGCTCACGCCATAACGTCCCTGGCTGCAGGCAACGGAATTCTCGCCCTCCTCGGCCAGTTTGGCGCAATCCGACTGGCTCGGCTGGCCGGTGCTGGCTTCCAATCCGAATCCGTAATCGAAAGTCCAGCGGCGCGCTTCCTGCAGTTGCAGCAACACATCTTTATATTTCGCGTCGCCATCGGGATTTTGCACGCCCATCTTCACTTCGTTGAACACGCCCAGGTCGTACAGGTTCGCCTGTGTCTGCGACATCAGGGTCTGGCTCAACGGATCGCCGGGCTTGATGGCAAATTGCCGTTCGGCGACGAATGGCTTGGTGAAACGCAACTGCGACATCAGTACGCGATCGACAAAGAACTGCTCCCCTTCGCGGATCACATAAGTCACATCCATGCTGTTTGGCTGCCCCGGCGTTGGCGTCACCTTGCTGTCGAACTGCACATCGGGAAAGCCTTGGTCGAAATAGAGATTCAGCACCAGGTCGCGATCGTTATCGATATTCGCTTCTGAGTAAGGCTGCCCTTCCGACGTATTCAGCAGCCCGAGCACTTTCTCCGAGCTGATCGTCACATTCCCCTCTACCGCCACATGTCCTACGCGAGTCTGCGGTCCTTCGTCGATCTTGTATGTGACGGCAATCTGCCCCGGGCGGCCCTGGTAGTTGTCATCGACTGTGCCCTCCACTCTGACCTGTAGAAACCCGCTTGCTCGGTAGAGCGCTGTCAAGTTCTGTACGTCGTCCGACATCATTGCCTGGCTGAAGCGTCCATGAGATTCCACCAGGCTCTTAAAGACGTTGCGGAAGCGCCCCGGCGGGCCCGCGAAGTTTTTCGACTGCACCGCCAGCCTCTCTTCCAGTTCGGACTGTTCGAAGTACGGCGGCACCTTTGACGCTCCCGCAATGTACTGGCCCGGTTTGATGTCGAAATCGACCTTCACCACCTCGTGCTTGTCGCCGCGATCGACGTCATAGATCACGTTCAGATGATCGTGCTGCGGGGTGTAGTCTTCGGTGAAATTCACCTTGGCGTCGAAATAGCCTTGCGTCTGCAGGTAGTCGCGAATGTTACGACGACCTTCGTTCAGCAGGTCGTTGTCCACCGCGTGTTCTTCGAAAACCGGCACCAGCCGTTTCAGTCTGCCCTCGCTGATGCTGGCGCCCTCGAGTCGAACTTCCACCGTCGGACCGCGCTCAATCCTCAGGTAGAAATCCACCGTGTTCGAATCCGGATGATACTTGCGGTCAACGATGTTGATCTGCGATTCCAACCGGTCCTGCTTCGTGTACTTCTTCCGCAATCTCTGCAAAGCTTTTGTCAGCCGGTCCTGATTTACCGTGTGACCCGGTTCCATATCGGCCATCCTGGCGATTTCTTCCGGGGTATATCCCGAGTCGCCCTCGATGATCAGCTGTCCGATGTGGGCCGGTTGGTTTGGCGTGATCTTGAAATGAATCTTGGCTAGTTGCGTCGTCGACTCGTAGTTCTCAGAGACTTCGATTTTCGCCTGATAAAACCCGTTAACCTCCAGCGTGGTCTTCATGCGCTGAATTGCCTGCTCGATCTTCGCCGGCGTTAGCACCTCACCCAATTGCATTTTCGAGGCATCGATCAACTGGCTGTTCGTCGGACGCTGTCTCGACGGCGCTCCCTCGGCCGTCACCGAGCCAATGAAGTAGTTCTCGCTGACGGCGAACACCAACACCGCCTCTTGCGGGCCCTGTGGCTCCACTTCCACCTGGATGTTCGAGAAGCGCCCGGTCGCGTAAAGCGTCTGTACCGTCTCGCGAACCTTTTGGCGCTCCAATGGCTGGCCAACCTGCTTGGCTAGCAGGTCTTTCATTTGGGTAAAGACGCGCGAGTCTTCGTTCATTCCCCTCAACCGGATCGAGTTGATCCGCAGTCCCTGGTAGATATTCAGATTGTTGAGGGCCGGCAAGTTCGGAACTGCCTGTTCCGCCGTCGGGTTCGTTGGCGCTGCCACTTGCGGAGAGGCGCCTGATGGCGTTTGGGCAAACATCGTCCCCACGCAGACCACCAGTATCGCAGCCGGCCAAACGAACCTTCTCGCCGAAGTGAAATAATTGCGCACGCGCTATGCAGCCGTAACAGCGAGCCTTCTGGAATTTACCGTTCGACGTGCCGCTTTTGAACCTAAGTCGCTCATTCTATTCAGGAACCCGAAATCTGAATCGTTGTCTCCCTGAAAGTATGCCGCTTCCGACGCTTTGCGCAGAGTATCCAAAGTGGCTCCTATAATAATGGGTGGTGCGAAACAAACGAATGGATATCGACCCCAACGACCGTTACTCGCGACAAATCCTTTTTCGAGAAATAGGTCCGGAGGGACAAGCCCGTTTGGGACAGGCTCGGGTCGCCCTCGTTGGCTGCGGAGCCACCGGCTCCGCCCTTGCCGGACTGCTCGCCCGCGCAGGCGTGGGATTCCTGCGCATCATCGATCGCGATTACGTCGAGCCCAGCAATCTCCAGCGTCAGGTATTGTTCGACGAGTCCGACGCCGCCGAATCCCTTCCGAAAGCCGTCGCCGCCGCCCGCAAGATCGCCAGCTTCAACTCCCAAATCAGAGTTGAACCGCACGCCGCTGACCTCACGCCATCAAACGCCGCCGAGTTGCTCTCCGAAGTCGATCTCATCATAGACGGCACCGACAACTTCGAAACCCGTTACCTTATCAACGATTTCTCCGTAAGCGCGTCACTACCGTGGATCTACACGGCCGCTGTCGGAAGCTACGGCGTCGCCATGAACATTCTGCCCGGCGAAACCTCCTGCCTCGCCTGCGTCTTTCCCGATTCGCCCACCGGCATCGTCGAAACCTGCGACACCTCCGGAATCCTGAACAGCGCCATTAACCTGATGGCGTCAATCTCCGCCACCGAAGCCCTGAAGCTTCTCGTCGGCGCCAAGTCCAAACTCCGTCGCACCCTGCTCTCTTACGACATTTGGACCAACCAGCACGCCGAAATCTCCGCCGCCCAACCCCGGACCGGGTGCCGCTGCTGCGAGCGTCGAGAGTTCATCCATCTTGCCGGCGAAGGCCGTCCCCACATCACGCTTTGTGGACGTAACTCCGTGCAAATTCACGAGCAGTCTCGACCCATTGATTTCGCGGAACTTACACCGCGCCTTTCGCCTCACGGCCTCGTGCGCCACAACGATTTCGTCCTCAAGTTCTGGACCGATCCTTATGAAATGACCCTCTTCCCCGATGGGCGCGCCATCATCAAGGGAACCACCGACACCGCCGTCGCCCGCAGCCTCTACGCCCGCTTTGTTGGCAGCTAAGATTGCGGAAATAACCGCCCTGTTTTGTTCGCTTTTGAAGCCCGAAACTTGAAACGAGGTTTTCGAAACCGAATTCTGAAACTCGAAACTGGGTTTTCCAAGTTCCTGCCCAACAATTCTGCCCGCGACTGGTACATCCCCATTGATTAAGTGGTAATCCAAAAAGGTTAAGGCGGCGGGTGCTGCTCTGCCCGCTGCAGGGACCTTGATATGTTGCGTTCTGCGTTTCTAACTCTATCGTTAGGCCTTGCTCTTGCGGTCTCCGCCTCGGCCCAGGTTTACACCAATGGCGCGTACGCCACCACGTACCCGTCGGCTGTTCCACCGGTGATCTCGAACACCGTCACCACCTACGGTATACCGTCGGTGCCAGCGATCAATACGCCTGTCACGCACGTCGGGTACCAGGCCGAACAGCCCACTGTCGTCACGGAAGAAACACCGTCCACGCCTGCCGAAGCGCAGGTTCCGGCGCCGTTGACGCTGAGCATCGCGCCCAACGCCAACCTTGCCGCGCAGCCGCTCAACTTGGGCGTAGCCACCGTGGAGGTCAATCCCTTCCTCGGCTCCGGTGGAGATATGAGCGGCCGCTCGCTCGGCGAGATCGCGCGCGACCTCAAGCAGAAGAACCCGGCGGTCAACGCCCGCACCTACACCAATGGCGACGTCGACCGGCTCAACGCTGCCTCCTCGACTGGCACCGACGTCAACGCGCAGAACAGCAACTATCCCGCAAATAACGGGGTAATCACGCCCTCGCCGCAGGGCGCCATCGCCTCCCCTGCTCAAAGTCAGAGCACCACCGGCAACGGACCATTCGCGCCGAAGACGCAAGCTCCGCCTCCGCCTCCCGTCGAGAACCAGCCGGAGGCTCCGCAGCCACAGTCGAATGAGCCGCAGGCGAATCCGCCGCAGTCCAACGCAAAGCCCACGCCCGAGCGCCCGTATGACATGGCGCAGAACAATCCATCGAATGCGGGAATTCCTCAGCCGGCCGAATCGAGCGACAACGACAATACGACCCTGCCGAAGACGGCGACTCGCCTGCCACTTCTGGGCGTCCTCGGATTCTTCAGCATTTCCATGGGACTCTTCGTCCGCTATCAGCGAACTAAGACCGCGAAGTAATTTTGCAGTGGATTTCATGGAACCCCTCGGTCCGCCGAGGGGTTTTGTCATCTCCGTACGATTTTCGGGGGTTTCGGGTTTGCTTTTACTGAACACTGGCCACTGACCACTGGCCACTGCTCTGATATGCTTGCGCCTTCTCCTATGGCCACTTCCAACGCGCAAGCCATCAGCCGTCCGCAGCCTTCCGTTACTTATCGCTGGATGATTTTGTTCTTCGTCAGCCTCACCATGTTCGGCAATTACTACCTCTACGACAGCATCGCTCCGGTTGCCGACCTGCTGAAATCCCAGCTTCACTTCACCGACCAGATGATCGACCGCCTCTATTCCTTCTACAGCTACGCGGCGGTCGCTACGTTGCTGATCGGCGGCATCATCATCGACCGCATCGGCACTAAGAAAGCCATCACGCTTTTTGGATCCGCCTGCGCCATAGCCGGCGTGGTCACCGCGATCTCCGGCGATTACCACACCATGCTGGCAGGTCGTTTCATTCTCGGATTTGGAGCTGAGTCGCTCATCGCGGCCGTCACCACGGCACTCGCGAAATGGTTCAAGGGAAAAGAAATCGGGCTCGCCTTCGGCATCAACCTCACCATCGCCCGCCTGGGCTCGCTCGGTACCGACTGGTCACCCCGTCTCGCAGGGCGTCTCTACTCCAACTGGCACGACCCCCTGTGGCTGGCCGCGATCATCGGCGGCTTCTGCCTGTTCGGTGCGATTGTCTACTGGATTCTCGAAGCCGCTGCCGAAAAGAAGTACGTCATCGGCGAAGCTGGTTCTACCGACAAGCTGGTCTTGAAAGATCTTGTCGCCTTCGACCGTTCCTTCTGGTACGTGACCGGACTCTGCCTCACTTTTTACGCCGCCATCTTCCCGTTCCGCGCCTTCGCCATCAAGTTTTTCCAGGACGCGTTCAACATGCCTCGCGAAGCTGCCGGCCGGCTTAATGGCATCCTGCCCATGGCGGCGATGATCGCCACTCCACTTTTCGGACTACTCATCGACAAGGTCGGCAAGCGCGCCCTGTTCATGGCCGTCGGCTCCCTGATCATCGTTCCTGCTTACTTACTCATGCTCCCGTCCTTGAATATGCGTCCTTATTTGTCGGTGGCCCTGATCGGCGTTTCGTTCTCGCTCATTCCCGCCGTGATGTGGCCCTCGGTCGCGTATATCGTTGACGAGAAAAAACTCGGCACTGCCTACGCCCTCATGGGACTCATTCAGCAAATCGGTGTCGCCGCGATCTTTGAACTCATCGGACCACTGAACGATCGCGGAGGCGCCAGTGCCGCCAACCCGTCCGGCTACAACGGCATGCTCTATCTGGTGTCCGCTCTCGGCTTCCTCGGACTGTTCTTCTCATTCATGCTCTGGAAAACGGAGCGCGGCCCTCACGCACACGGCCTCGACAACGTGAAACCAAAAGCCTAGAACTTCTTTGCGTCTCTGCGAACTCCGCATCGCTCGCGCCACTTCACGCCGACTGCGCCAGCGGCAGTTCTGCCGCGATTTCCGTTCCCGCTCCCGGCTCCGAGATCACTGCCACCGTTCCGCCCAGCATTCGCGCCCGCTCACGCATGCTGACCAATCCCAGTCCTCTCGTTGCCTTCTCCGGATTGAACCCTGTCCCCGTATCCTTCACGGTCATGGTCACCGACTTTTCATGCAGACAAAGCGAGACTTGAACCTGCCTCGCTGCGCCGTGCACGATTGCATTCCTCAGCGCCTCCTGCGCCACGCGGAACAGGCACAGGTTCTGTTCATCAGAGAGCGGCGCTTTGTGTTCCGATTCGAAATTCACAGTCACGTTGTGTTGCCGCTCGATGGTCCTGCATAAGCTTCGCAGTGCGGCAGTCAGTCCCATTTGTTGCAGCGTCGTCGAATGCAGTTGGTGCGACAGGTCGTGGACGGCGGAGCAAAGCTCGGCGATCTCTTGCTGCAGACTGTCCGAAATGCTGCGCTCGATTTCTGTCTCCGGAACAACGCTGCTGAATCGCTCCTCCAGTTTCAACGCCAACAGCGCAAGCCGCTGACCGATATCGTCGTGAAGTTCCCGCGCAATCTTCAAACGCTCATGTTCCTGGGCGATCAGCAGCTTTCCGGCCAGGTCCTGCACGCGCAAGTAATTCGCGCGCAAAATTGTCCGGCTCTCATCGAGGTCTTTCTCCACCGAACGGCGTTCCACCAGCAGGATCGCAATGCACAGAATCGGAATCGACACCACCCACAGGAACACCTGCATCGACACCAGCCCGTACTCGGAAAAGTTCGACAGGAACGGTCCATTCCCAGCGTAAGTGGTGCAAATCGACACCACCGCTAACACGGAAATGAAGGTCGAAACTCCGATCGGATAAAGCCGGATCGCCGCCAAAATCAGGAATGGCATTGGCGCATAAAGAATTGCCGGTGAATAACCGCTGTGCAGGAACCCAAAAATAAAGTACAGGCACAAGGCGAAGGCGAGCAGCAGCCCGGCGAACTCATACCTGCGAGCCTTCAATATTCTCCACTCTCCCGAACACCAGTACAGCAGAGTGGGAGTTAGTACCAGTGCGGCGGTTAAGTCACCCGAAAACCATTCGTACCACGAGACCCAAAAGCTCCGGTCAATCCTGGCGCGCATAATGGCCCCGCCAACTCCCGACAGGGCCGGCGCCGCAAAGCCGGCGACCGCCAGATACATTCCAAATTGCCGCAACGTATTCAGACGCTGCGGCCTCGACTGCCAGCGCCGCAGCACGTAAGCGGACAAAAGCGCTTTCATGCAATCGTTCGCGTAGGCCGCAAGGAAAAACCACGCAGGCACATGCGAAGTCAAAAGGCGGATCGGAAAACCAAGCAAGAGGTACCACGGCCATTCCGCTTCCGGGGCCAGCAGCAACGCACATAGGAGCACCGAATCGGGAAACCACAGCGGGGCGGGAGTTCTCTCGCTGAAGAAATTGGCGTATTTGCATGCCAGGACGTACCCGATCCCGAAAAGAAGAAAAGCCGGCAGGCGGGTAGCAATCGTTACAAGGATGGACTTTGCCGGCCCGCTCGCGCCGAGCCGTCTCGGATCCACTTTCTCGTCGCACAATCCAAGTGCGAACTGCTCGTGCTCCGATACTTTCATTCCGAAGCTACCGAATTGATTTTGGGCCGGTGATTAACTCAGGACAAGGCTGATGAGGACTCACCGAAGTCTACCCTGCAAATGCAGAAAACAACGCGCGTGGCAGAACTTTACGCACGCAGAACACGAATGGTCGAAATTTTCAATCGTTCCCGTTTCCGGGAGCGCGTAGCAACAAATTCGTTCGATTTCCTTTTTCCTCTCCCTAATCGATCCGCGACAATCGAAGAAACGAAGCTGGCGCTCTTCGTGCTCGCTTTTTGTTTTACAACTCCTGACCTCTCGAAATTTTTTACGCGATACGAATAGAATCAACAACTTACACAGCTACATGAGCCCATCTGCCAATCTGGGCGCTAACCTGAGCCTTGGAGGCAGAGTAAAGGATCCTGACGTCGGTAGAAAAAGTGATCCGGAGCAGCCAGGCCATGCGTGGTCAGCCAAAGGATCTACGCATTCCATACAACCGGAGCAGCCGTTTTTGCCCTCCAATGGGTAGATTCGTTCCACGGCGACTCGAATCGCTCGCTGTGTCCAATTTGCATCAAAAATACGTATCGGATACAACGGGCAGCTACTTAGCCGCATCTCAATAACGGTCGGCTTGACATTGACCACAGCAAAAAAACTAGTAGCTCCAGGCATTTCCGAGGCTGAGGCGATTGACAGGGCCAAGGCGGGCGACGCGTTGTCGTTCGAACTGCTCTACGGATTGCACAAGCGCCGCGTCTATTCGCTTTGCTTGCGCATGACCGGCAACACGGCGGAAGCCGAAGACCTGACGCAGGAAGCGTTTTTGCAGCTTTACCGCAAGATCGCAACCTTTCGTGGAGAGTCGGCCTTTTCCACCTGGTTGCACCGTCTGGCGGTAAACGTGGTCCTCATGCACCTGCGCAAGAAGGGGCTTCCCGAGGTTTCGCTCGAAGAAACCCTGGAACCGCAGCAGGACGACGGCCCAAAGAAGGATATCGGCGCGCGCGACAACGTTCTGGCCGGATCCATTGACCGGGTCAATTTGGAACGCGCAATCGAAAGCCTGCCTCCGGGCTACCGCATCATTTTTGTGCTGCATGACATCGAGGGTTATGAGCACAATGAGATTGCTGAAATGATGGGTTGCTCGATTGGCAATAGCAAATCGCAGTTGCACAAGGCGAGAATGAAGTTACGCGATCTCCTGAAAACGAGTAGAGCCGAAAAGGCCTTAAGACGATGAAGGGAGACGATGAGGAGAAACGGGGAGAGGAAGTCATGACTTGTGCAGAATTCCAGAAAGTTCTGCCCTACATAATCGAATCGGGGGGCAACGACGAAGAAGAGGCACACCTAGCCTCTTGTCCCGTATGCTCAGACTTGGTGACGGATTTGCGCTACATCGCCGAGCAGGCAAAACTGCTGCTCCCGATGCGCGAGCCGAGCCCTGAGGTCTGGGAGAACATACAGGATTCCCTCCAGCGCGAAGGCCTTGTGAAGCCGTCTCGCGCAAGGGGGCGACTTCTAGGAGGCATCGGCAAAGGTGGTTTCTCGCTCGCTACGATTGCGCTCGGAGCACTCATGCTGGTTGTGCTTGGAGTCGCTCTGGTAATTTGATAATTTCGTAACCGGAGATTGATCCGCTTCGCCGGTGCGCGAAGCAGAGAGCGGCCGGCTACGACGAACAACACGAAATCTCAAAATGGCTCGGGAAGCGCTCGGGCCATTTTCCTTGTCGGCTTCATGGGCGCCGGCAAGACGACCGTCGGAAAGGCGCTGGCTGAGCAGCTCCGCTGGGCGTTTATCGACCTCGACGACATCATCGTCGAAATCTCATCGAAAAGTGTTCCTGACATCTTTCGAGAGGATGGCGAAGCCGTTTTTCGTCAGCATGAAACGGCAGCTTTAAGGCGAATCCTTGAGAAGCATCTGCCGATTCACTCTACGGTGGTTGCGCTCGGGGGCGGCGCCTTCGTGCAAACGCAAAATTTAGACTTGATTCGCGAGTCCAAACAGCCGACAGTATTCTTAGACGCCGATCTCACCGAATTACGAAAGCGTTGTGCCGCGGAACTTGGTACCCGTCCGCTCTTTCGCGACGAGAACCAATTTCGCCAATTGTACGAATCGCGGCGTGGCGCTTACATGAAGGCTGACCTTCGTGTAGACACGACTGGACGCGTGATCGGCGAGATCGTGAACGAAGTGCTTTCGCGATTGGATTTACATGATGATTTCAGTAAATAAGTGTCGTTCGTTCGCCCTGCTGTTCTTATCGGTAACCTTCGCTTCTGCAATTCTTTCAGCTTCTCCCAAGAAGACCGCTGCCGCCGGCCAGGTGATCGATTCCGGCACTTTCGGCATTTACGTTAAGGGCAAAAAGGTCGCAAGCGAGAAGTTCGAGATCACGCAAACGCCCGACATGAGCATTGCCAAGGCCGAACTGCGCGTGGAAGAAAGCAAGTCCGAACAGAAAGCCGAACTGCGACTCGCTTCGAACGGCAACCTCATTCACTACCAGTGGAACGAGAGCGGCAAAGGTCAGGCTGTGGTCGAGCCGAAAGACGAGTTCCTGGTAGAGCACGTTACCTTAACCGAACCGCAAAAGTCCGCCGAGCAGCCCTTCGTGTTGCCGCCTTCGACGATGGTGATGGATGACGGATTCTTCAGCCAGCGCGAACTGTTGCTGTGGCGTTACCTTGCCGATCAATGCCGCATGAAACCGGGCGACAAGGGCTGCACGCTGGCATCCCAGCAATATGGTGTAATCGTTCCGAGGCAGCAGACTTCGGCGCAGGTCACGGTGGAATTCAAAGGGTCGCAGAAACTTAACCTTCACGGCGCCGATCTCGAGTTGCAACGTTTCGAACTCCATGGCGAAGGTTACGACTGGACGGTCTGGATCGACGCCAGCTACAAGATCCAGAAGATCGCCATCCCCGTGGAAAGCACCGAGATTTACCGGGAGTAAACCGTAAGGTCACGTCCAGCCGGAGCTAAGGCTCCGGCTTCATTTTTCCGGAGCGAAATACTCGCAAGACACATCTCTTTCGTCATTCCCAAGCAGCGAAAACTGTGAGTACAATCACGCCAACGTTCCATGCCCACCCAATTTCAGCATGAGCCGGCGGTTGCGGCGGCGCCGTCCACGGAGTCGAAGGTAAAGACGCGCAGTTTGCGGTCGGACATCATTTTCACCCTCGGCATTCTGCTGCTGCTGGGGCTGATGTGGGTGGCAAAAGACGTTCTGCTGCTGATCTACGTCAGTGCCCTGTTTGCCGTGGTCTTGAATCCCGCGATCGAAGCGGTTCGGCGGATTCATATCGGCCACTGGTGGCCGAGCCGTCCGACGGCGATCCTGATCATCATTGCCGTGGCCGGAACTGCCATCACGCTGTTTCTGGTGTTTGCATTACCGCCGGTGATTAACGATTTCGACACGATTTCGCATGACGTCCCACGTCGCGCATCGGAGCTGATGCAGAAACTGCATCGCCTGCCCGCAATGGACAAATTGGAAATCGGGTCGCTGCAGGATTACGTGACAGCCGCCGCGGGCGGTGCGTTCGGACTCTTTAAAGGCGTCGCCGACTTCCTGTTCGCCCTATTCAGCTGGATCATTCTCACCGCCTACTTCATCCTCGACGGGCAGCGCACGTTTTACTGGGTGCTGTCGTTCTTCCCTGAGCCGCAGCGCGGACGGCTGCGCATGACGATGATGAAGGGCGAGCGCAAGATCCGTCACTGGCTGCTTGGACAAGGCGCGTTGATGGCGATCCTGGGAATCAGCGCCAGCATCGCGTTCCGCCTGATGCACGTCAAATACTCGCTGCTGCTGGGCGTTTCGGCGGGCCTGTTGAATATCGTGCCCTTCGCCGGACCCTTCATGTCTTTCGTATTAAGCAGCACCGTAGCGGCGCTCGATTCGTGGAGCAAACTGCTCGGCGTCGTCGGTTTCTACTTCCTCTACCAGCAAATTGAAAATGCCATCCTGATTCCGCGCATCATGAAGTTCAGCGTCGATCTGCCAGCTTTATCCGTGATCATCTCGCTGATCATCGGCGGCGCAATCGCCGGTGTGCTGGGCGCGCTGATTGCCGTTCCCACGGCAGGCATTATCGGAGTCGTGCTCGATGAGTACCTGGTGCGCTTCCGCGGACACACGCGTCGGCACGAAATGGCGGAACACTCAGCAAGCGCAATGGCTCCGTAGTTGAGCGTTCCCAAGCGAGTATCCACGCGTCCGCATTTTCCGAATTCATCCCTTCCAAATCTGTAATCCCGATCGTCGTAATCGGTTTCCTTTCTCACTTAAATCTCGCCGTAACTAGGTGAAATCCCGCAGCTCTCCAGATGATAAAATTTTGAAATCAACTGGTTTAGGACATGAATTCAGGAAAAGTTCCCGTCGGTATACTTGGCGCCACTGGCGTCGTCGGACAGCGATTCATTCAGTTGCTGGAACATCATCCGTGGTTTGAAGTGGCATGGCTGGCCGCGTCGGACCGTTCGGCAGGATTGCCGTATGGTGAAGCCGCGAAGTGGCGACTGCGCACACCCCTTCCCGAACACATTGCAAAGATGAAGGTCTCACCAGCGAGTCCCGATGGTGCACCCAAAGTAATTTTTGCGGCGCTGGATGCAGGAATCGCGCGCGAAATGGAGCCCGCATTTGCCGCGGCAGGTTGCGCGGTGGTGTCGAACTCGTCGGCCTTCCGGATGCAAGAAGATGTGCCGCTGGTGATTCCGGAGGTGAATCCCGATCACGTTCGCGTTCTCGAACAGCAGAAGTGGTATCGCGATTCGAAGGGATTCATTGTCACCAATCCGAATTGCTCGGCAATCGGTCTCGTGCTCGCCCTCGCTCCGTTGCAACGACAGTTCACACTCGACAAAGTTTTCGTCGTCACGATGCAAGCGATCAGTGGCGCGGGCTATCCGGGCGTGGCCTCGCTCGACATTCTCGGCAACGTGATTCCGTTCATCAAGAACGAAGAAGAAAAGATGGAGGAAGAATCGCGCAAACTGCTCGGCGGAGTGAACGGTCACGGATTTGAATTCGCCGACTTCGGCATGAGCGCGCAATGCAATCGCGTCGCGGTAGAAGATGGACACACGGAATCGGTGTCGATTGCGCTGCGAAAGAAAGCCACGGCGGAAGAGATTTTGTCGGCATGGCGCGGGTACCGCGCACTTCCGCAGGAGAAGAATCTTCCCTCGGCCCCGAACCTACCGCTGCAATACGATGAAGCCAGCGATCGACCGCAACCGCGATTTGATCTTGATCGTGGCGCCGGCATGACGACGAGCGTCGGACGCCTGCGTCCGTGCGGCCTGTTCGACTGGAAGTTCACGGTACTGTCGCATAACACCATCCGCGGAGCGGCGGGCGCGGCGCTGCTGAACGGCGAACTGTTGAAATGTATGGGATATCTCGACTAGGACGTTGCCGCAATGATCGTGATGAAATTCGGCGGCACGTCGGTGGAAAGCGCCACCGCGATTGACCGGGTGGCGAAGATCGTTCACGGACGTCTGCACGAGAAGCCGGTGGTCGTGGTCAGCGCCATGTCGAAGATCACCGACCAGCTGGTGGCGATGTCGAAGGCGGCTGGAGCCGGCGACAAAGATAAAGCCCTGGAACTTTCCCGCGCAGCCCGCGAACGCCATTACCAGGCTGTCAGCGAACTGCTGCATCACGAAACCTTTACTCCCCTGCACGAAGAACTGGAACGCGATTTCAACGGGCTTGACGAACTGCTGCGGGGCATCTCGGCAGTCGGCGAACTGACTCCGCGCACCACGGACAACGTGATCTCCTTCGGAGAACGCGTGAACGCCAAGATTGTTGCCGCTGGATTCGAGGCGCGCGGGATCAAGTCGAAGAGGGTGGACTCGCGAGAGGTGATCGTCACCGATCACCAGCATACCAAGGCGGTTCCACAGTTCGAGGAGATCGATTTCCGGCTGAAGGAATTTGTAAAGCCAGCGTTAGATAAAGACTTCGTGCCGGTGATGGGTGGCTTTATTGGATCGACGAAAGAAGGGGTGACTACGACAATCGGCCGCGGCGGCTCGGATTTTTCCGCGGCGATAATTGGAGCAGGGCTGGATGCCGAGCGGATCGAGATCTGGACGGATGTGGACGGCATGAAAACGACCGATCCGAATATGTGTTCGACGGCGCTGCGAATCAAAAACATCGGGTTTGAGGAAGCGGCGGAACTGGCCTATTTTGGGGCGAAGGTGCTGCATCCGGCGACGCTGTTACCGGCAGTGCAGAAAAACATTCCGGTTTTGATTTTGAATTCGCGCAATCCGTCAAATGAAGGGACGGTGATTACGGCACGAGCTCCGCATTGCCGTAATCCGTTCAAAGCCATCGCGGCAAAAAAGCGGATTACGATTATCGACATCGTGGCGACGCGCATGCTCGGCGCGCATGGCTTCCTGCGGTCGGTCTTTGAGATTTTCGATCGACATAAATGCGCGGTGGACGTTGTATCAACGTCGGAAGTGAGCGTTTCGCTGACAGTTGATTCGAATGAGGCAATTCCCGCAATCGCTGCCGATTTGCAGAAGATGGGCGATGTGCAGTACGAGGGCAGGAAGGCTATCGTTTGCCTGGTGGGCGAGAACATCCGTGAGACGCCGGGAATTGCTGGCAAAGTGTTTGGCGCCATGTCGGACATCAACATTCGGATGATTTCGCAAGGCGCGTCGGAAATCAATTTGACGTTCGTGATCGAAGAAGACGATGTACCGCGAGCGGTAAGGAAGCTGCACGATATTTTCTTTTGCGATCCTGATCCGGAAGTATTTGCGTACGCATGAATATCCTGGTGTTGGGAAAAGGAAAAACCGGAGCGCTGGTGGCGGAGATCGCTCAGGAGCGCGGCCACATGGTACGCGCGGTCGCGAGCGGCGACAACGCGAAGGGAGAGGCCTTAACGCGAGGGGCGCTGGAAAACGTCGATGTAATCATCGATTTCACGACGCCTCACGCGGTGCTGGAAAATATCGCGAATTGCGTACGCGCCGGCGGAACTATGGTGGTGGGGACGACCGGATGGTACGACAAACTTCCTCAGGTGCAAAAACTCGTAGAAAATTCGAGCACGGGTTTTGTCTTTGGCGCCAATTTCTCGGTTGGAGTGAATATCTTCTTTGACATCGCGAAAGCGGTTGCCCCAGCTCTGAACCTGGGATATACGGGGCGAATCCTGGAACGCCATCACGCGCAAAAGAAGGACAAGCCTTCGGGAACGGCGGCTGCAATTAATAATGTGATTCAGTTGAAGGCAGGCAAATCTCTCGAGATTGAGTCGGTGCGTGAAGGGAATATCGTCGGCGAACACGAGATCCGCCTGGAGTCGGAGAACGACGTGATCGAACTCGCGCATTCGGCGAAGACACGACGTGGATTTGCGGAGGGTGCGGTTCGTGCGGCGGAATGGCTGAATGGGAAAACTGGCTTTTTCGATTTCAAGGATGTGTGGCGGGAACTGAAGTAAAGTTCGAACTATGATGTGCTGAGTAACGCCGGCGGAACTTCTTCCCTGGAGCTTTTCTATGCTGAAATTGCGTGGATGCGGAACGGCGCTGGTAACACCGTTCAAGTCGGATGGCGAGATTGACGACCGCGCCCTTCGAGGGCTGGTGGAGTGGCAGGTCGAATCAAAGATCGATTTCCTGGTGCCCTGCGGAACCACGGGCGAAACTCCGACGCTCTCGCATGACGAGTGGCTCCACGTGATCGATACCACCATTGAGGTGGCGAATGGGAGAGTGCCGATCGTCGCAGGCGCGACGTCGAACTCCACTCGCGATGCGGTTTCGAAAGCAAAGGAGGTTGCGAAACGCAAAGGCGTGGATGCCATACTCACCGCTTCGCCGTACTACAACAAGCCGACGCAGGAAGGCCAGTATCAGCATTTCAAGGCGATCGCGGAGGCGGTGGATAAGCCGCTGGTGCTCTACAACGTGCCGGGACGCACGGCCGCCAATATCGAACCGGCGACCCTGGTGCGACTCGCGGAGATCGAGAACATTGTTGCGGTGAAAGAAGCCAGCGGCAGCATCACGCAAATCGCTGAGGTCTGCAGTATCGTTCCGAAGGGTTTTGCCGTTCTTTCCGGCGACGACGCTGTAACGCTACCGATAATCGCGTTGGGCGGAGTGGGCATTATCTCGGTGGCGTCGAACGAAATTCCTCGCGAGATGGCCGAAATGACGCGGGCTGCGCTCGACAATGACTGGGACAAAGCTCGCTCGCTGCAGCACAAATACTTGGCGCTGATGCAGGCAAATTTCCTGGAATCGAATCCGATTCCGGTGAAGGCCATTCTCGCCATGATGGGCCGCATTGAGGAAAATTATCGTCTCCCGATGCTTCCCGCGAAAAAAGAAACCAAAACCAGGCTGGAGAAGATTGCCGCGGAAGCTGGCTTGTTGAAGGCAGTAGCGGTTTAGCTCAGGCGGCGTGGGAACCGCTTCTCATCGCATCGAGCGCCAGGACTCTCTCGTAAAGCTGCTCGTACTCAACGGCCATACGCACTGCGGAGTGGCTCGTCTCCACGTGCGCGCGGCACGCATGCGGGTTGACCTCCCATGCCCGCCAGACGGCTTCTGCCATCTCTTCAACATCGTTCACCACGAATCCTGTAACGCGATCGATAACCACTTCGGGGATGGCTCCCCGGCGGAATCCGATCACGGGCGTGCCGCATGCCATAGCCTCCATCGCGACTAAGGAAGATGTTTCATCCACCAGGCTGGGGATGAGCAACGCGCGTGCGTTTTCCAAAAGCTCAAGTTTTCGGTCAAAAATAGGAGTTTCAAAGAACGAAATCGACGGAGTCCCATTGCCCAGGTGCGGGCGAATGTGCTCGTTGTAGTAACGCTGATGGTAGCTAAACGGATAGACCTGGCCGGCCAGGATTAGCGGTAGCCCGGTTCGCTGCGCCACGTCGATGGCCAGGTGCGGAGCTTTTTCTTCGCAGATTCTGCCAATCCAGAGCAGGTAATCCTGCTTCTCCCGTTTCAATGGAAATTGGCTGACCTGAATTCCATTGCGGACGACCCCGAGCATGCGAGGAAGGTCGGCGAACGACCGGCTCTGCGCGTCGGAGACACAATTGAAGTACACGCTCGCGGGGAACTGGCGAAAGAGAACTTCCGGATAGAAGTGGCGAGGCAAATGAAGCGTCGCCAGAACGGGAACGTTACATTCGGCCGCGCGCTTCCAGAAGCTGCCGCTCTTGTCGTGAATTAAATCGAAGGTTGGGCGCGAGCCGCGGGTTCGCGTTACGAGTTCCAGGATTCGCTGTTCGTGTTCGCTGTTACGCTCAGGAAGGCTATCGGGAGCCGTAGTTTCGCGACCCGTCGCAAATACCGCTCCTGCAGCATGAGATCCGGCACAGGCAGCAATGGTCGTGATGTGGCCGCGTTCCGACATTTCTGACTCGAGTACGGAGAGCATCTGCTCCGCGCCGCCGCAACTTTCGTTGCTCACCGGCAAGAGCGGGTAGGCCGTATACAAAATGCGGCGTACAGTGACGTTCCGTTCTGGCGAGATGGTTAGGCCGCGGTTCCCCATGGTTGTTTGTTGAAGGAAGTTTTCTGAAGAAGCTGGTCGAACGCGCGGCACAGGTCGGGGCCGTTCATCGGCCATTGCCACGCCTCGTAATTCAGTTGCGCCTCGTAGGGAGGTCGCGAGAAATCGTATGCGCGTACAGGACGGAAGCGTTCGATCTGCGGCGAAAATTCGCGCAGCGTTTCTGCCTGCGAGGCATGAGAAGAAAACATCTTCTGCTTGCGAGCAAGCTCATTCCCGGCAAGTTCGAGTTCAAATTCGCCCGCTGGATGGAAAAACTGCTGCCGTTCAATGCGGCCGCCGATCCTGTAATAAAGCGGCATTTCCCAGACCGGCAAACCAAATTGGCGTGCTGCCAACGAAGCCAGGAAACAACAGGAGTCGTGGTCGGGATGACCGCCTTCGTAGGCCAAGGTGAGCATCGCGTCCGGCATTTCTAAGTCCACGATCTCTATCAGTGCTTCGTAGGCGCGACCAAGCTGCGTATGTAGTTCCTGATCCACAATAGAGTTGGGCTCGGCGAGAAAATGGAAGTGCGCGATTCCAACCGCGGCAAGCGCATTTTCCGCTTCCCGAATGCGAATTCGGGCGTACTCTTCACGCGACCCGTACTGTTTCCAGAAGAAATCGGAACGAGGCGCACCGTCGGTGGCAAAAACCACGATTGGATCTGCGATACGCTGCAGCAGCCCGCCACAACCAACCGCCTCATCATCCGGATGCGCCACCAGGACCAGGGTTCGCCCAAGCAACGGCCGCAGGTCGTCCATAAAATCTGAGATGCAAGCTGCTCGCCTGGCGGCTATGACAAAATGTCGCGTTGCCGTCGGGGTGAGTGGAACATTTATACTGGCCGGGCATGCATCCATTGCAAGCCGGTATCGAAAGACTTTACGCGTTGGGTCCGGAAGCTCGTAACGTTTCCGGGGCGCGAGCTGTTTTCAGCGATTTTCGCGATGCCCTGACCCGCGGCGATATCCGCGCCGCCGAAAAGGTGGATGGCCTCTGGGGCGTGAATGTCTGGGTGAAACAGGGCATACTGCTCGGATTCCGGCTTGGCGAACTGATGGAAATGGGCTGCGAGGACCTTTCGTTCGTCGACAAAGATACCTTCCCGCTGCGGCAATTCCATATCGAGGACAAAATCCGTATCGTGCCCGGCGGATCGTCGGTACGTGAAGGAGCTTATGTTGCGCCGTCGGTCATCTGCATGCCTCCCATGTACATCAACGTCGGCGCCTACGTCGATGAAGGCACGCTGGTGGATTCGCATGCGCTGGTGGGCTCATGCGCCCAAATCGGAAAGCGCGTGCACCTGAGCGCCGCGGCCCAGGTGGGCGGCGTGCTTGAGCCGGTGAATGCCTCACCGGTGGTGATTGAAGACGACGTTCTGGTTGGCGGTAATTGCGGAATTTATGAAGGAACGCAGGTGCGAGCCCGCGCAGTTCTGGGCGCGGGAACGGTGCTCACGCGATCCACCCCGCTTTACGATCTAGTAAATGGCGAGATCTACCGCTCTACGCCTGAACAGCCGCTGGTGGTTCCCGAGGGCGCCGTGGTGGTGCCGGGATCGCGCGCTATCACCAAGGGCAAGGGCGAAGAATGGGGCTTGTCGGTGTATTCGCCCGTGATCGTGAAGTATCGGGATCACAAGACGGATCGCGGAGTTGAGCTCGAAGACTTACTGCGCTAGCAAGGACAAAACCGACATGAAACGGACTCTCTTGCTGGCTGCCTTGGCAATGATCGCCCTTGCCGCCATTGCGGGCGTTGCCTCCAGGTTCGCCGCGCTTCCTTCGACGCTCCTCCTGCTCAGCCGCTGGATCGCCCTCGCACTTCTTTTTGCCTACGCCTGCGCTCGCCGGTCGCTGACGACGTGGATTGCGGTCAGCATGTTGCTGGGAGCTGAAATCGGCCATGACTGGCCCAACCTCGCGACGAACCTGCGCGTTCTCAGCCTGATTTTCCTGCAGTTGATCAAGACGATCATCGCGCCACTTCTGTTTGCCACGCTGGTCAGCGGAATTGCCGGCCATGCGGATCTGAAAAAAGTGGGCCGCATGGGCGTGAAGGCGATTGTTTACTTCGAGATTGTCACCACCTTCGCGCTGTTCATTGGCCTTGCGGCGATCAATATCAGCAAGGCCGGCGTGGGTATTCAGATACCGCGTGTGGAAGGGAACCTGCAGGTCGATACGAATCCCAAACCACGTGAACCCTACGACGTAATCCTTCACGTCTTTCCCGAGAACATTGCGAAATCAGTGGCCGAGGGACAGATTCTGCAGGTCGTGATCTTCAGCATTCTCTTCGGCATTGCATTGGCGATGGTTCGCGAAGAGAAGCGTAGGCCCATGCTGACATTTACCGACAGTCTGGCCGAGGTAATGTTCAAATTTACAAATATTGTCATGTGGTTTGCGCCCTTCGGTGTCGGTGCGGCCATCGCATACACCGTGGGACACACCGGTCTTGGCGTGCTCGCCAATTTGGCCAAGCTGCTCGCCACGCTCTACGTGGCGCTGCTGGTTTTTCTCTTCGGCGTGCTCTTGCCGATCGCAGTCTTCTTCGGCGTCCCGCTGCGGAAATTCATCCGGGCCGTCGCCGAGCCTGCGTCGATCGCCTTCGGTACCAGCAGTTCCGAAGCCGCCCTGCCGCGCGCGATGGAAGCCATGGAGTCGATTGGCGTTCCGCGCAAGATTGTCGCGTTTGTCATGCCCACTGGATACAGCTTTAACCTCGACGGATCCAGCCTGTATCAATCGCTGGCCGCCGTATTTGTCGCACAGGTGGCCGGAATTCATCTTTCATTCGGCCAGCAACTCCTTATCGTTTTAACGCTGATGTTAACAAGCAAAGGAACTGCGGGAGTGTCGCGGGCGTCGATCGTGATCCTGCTGGCGACCGTAGGATCGTTCGGGTTGCCTGTAGAGCCGGTGTTTATCCTGCTCGGCATCGATCAGTTGATGGACATGGCCCGAACTACCGTCAACGTGATTGGTAACTGCCTGGCAACGGTCATTGTTGCCAAGTGGGAAGGCGAATTCCCTTCCCCATCCTCGGCGGAAACTGCCGACGCCGCCCTGGCGTAGCTTCGTCACTATTTACAACCTTGTGACTTCTTCGGCCAACCATCCTGAGGTAAGATTCGCAACAAATCTCGGGGTGTTCGAAGCGCTCCGGGCTACCTCGGAGCAGGCTCTCACAATCTAACCGTCATTCGCCGCCGCGAAGGAGCACGTAATGGCAGCAGTGCGGTCCCGTCGGTTTCGCTGTCTCAGAGTCTTGACGATTTGGTGCATTGCACTCTTCTGCAGTAGAGGATCGGCACAGACTCTCGCTCCCAATGCTTTAGTGGCGACCGAACTTCCGTCGAATACTCCGCCCGCAGACTTCGTTTTCCAGAAACGGGTCGACGAAGTGAACTTGCTGTTTACGGTCGTCGATCACAAAGGCCGGTTCATCAGCGACCTGAAACTCGACGATCTGCAGTTACTCGATAACCAGCGGCCTCCTGACAAGATCCACGCCTTCCAGCAGGAAACAGATTTGCCGTTGCGAGTGGCGCTGGTAGTGGACATCAGCGGGTCAGTAACCTCGCGCTTCAAGTACGAGCAGGACTCCGCTATAGAGTTCTTTCGCAAGATTCTTCGGCCAACCGTCGATAAGGCGATGGTCATTGGCTTTAATCAGACCATGCACTTCGAGCAAGGCTTCACGAACGACGTACCGGCGTTGCGACGCGCTGTCACTCGGCTGAAGCCGAGTGGCGAAACCGCCCTTTACGACGCGATCGCCTTCGCGGCGGACAAACTGCGAAAGGATTCCGAACCGGGAACCCGGAAGATCATCATCCTGATCAGCGACGGCGAAAACAACATGAGCAAGGCGATCATGAACGACTCCGAGCAGGCCGCGCTTCGCGCCGAGGCCCCTATCTATTCGTTAAGCACAAACGAACTTCGCGAGGATGAATACACCAAGGGAGAGGCCACATTGCAGCTTCTCAGCCGATATACCGGAGGCGAATTGCTCCGCGCCCACGATAAAGGCGAGGTGGCGCGCGCGTTCAAGCAGGTGGAGAAGGCTTTGCGCAGCCAATACATCCTTTCCTATAAACCGGCGGAATTCGCTGCCGACGGCCATTACCGGCAGGTCGCACTGAGTACGCGCAAATCGCACCTGAAGGTCGAGTGCCGGCGCGGGTACTTTGCGCCCAAAGAATAGCCCTAGGCGGCCTTTCGATCCTGCGACGGCAGCGCTTCACGAACCTTCTTCAGATCGTCGATGAATCTCGCCATCTCGTCGTGACGGCTTTCCTCATCCGGAGCGCGCAGAATCGAAGATGGATGGACGGTTGCCGTGATCACAGGCGCAAGACTGTGTGGAATCATCTCTCCTCGGCGTTCGGTCACCTTAAAGGACCGACCCAACAGGCTTTGCGCCGCGGTCGCGCCCAGGCAGACGATGACCTGCGGCTTGACGACCGCGACCTCAGCCTCAAGCCATGGACGGCAGGCCAGGATTTCCAACTGATTAGGTTTCTTATGAATGCGCCGCTTGCCCCGCGGTTCCCACTTGAAATGCTTTACCGCATTCGTTACATAGACCCGGCGCCGGTCGATACCTGCCGCCTCCAGAGCCTTGTCGAGAATGCGGCCTGCCGGACCGACAAACGGCTTTCCTTCCAGATCCTCCTTGTCGCCGGGCTGTTCGCCAACAAACATCACGGACGCGTGCGCGGCTCCTTCGCCAAAAACGGTTTGCGTTCCTCTCTTGTAGAGATCGCAGGCGGTACATCCGGAAGCGGCAACACGCAATTTCGGAAGGGTCGGTTGCGTCGGAACCAGCGCAGCGGCGGTTTGTGCGAGTTTGCGCGGCATCCCTCTGGTTGGATGCGGCGTGGCAGCCCGCGGGGAAGCCCGGCGGTTAGGTGTTCTCTTTCACCAGTTCAATGCTGTGGACATGCGAAACGATGCCGGTCTCGGGATGCATCTCGGGCGTGATCTTGTAGGATTCGCGGCGCGCTGTCCATCCTTTTTGCTCCAGTTCCAGTACCTTGGCGTGAAATTCGTCGGCGTCCCATTCGCGGACCATCGTGACCTGGCTCATGTTCCCTCCGAGTGTACAAAAAGGCTCCGGCAAAAACCGGAGCCCATTTCGATTTCAACTATGCCTGCTGACCCTTGTGGCGTTTGCACATGTTTCCGCCGCAGCAACCTTTCGCATTGGCGTTTTCAGACAACTGCGCGCAGCATGCCGCCTGTCCACCTTTACAGCAAGCGGCGCCAGCCTTGCAGCAGTCGGCCTTGGCAACAGGGCCGTGACTGCAGCAAGCTGCTCCCGTTTTGCAGCATGAAGCGCCCTTGCTGCAGCAGGAGGCAGATGCGTTGCCCTGACAGCATTGTGCTCCGTTCTTGCAACACGATGCTCCGTCTTTGCAACAGGTGGTTGCGGCCCGGGTATCGCCAGGGCTGGAGGGGACGCCGCTCTGCGCCCACATACTGATCGCAAACAACAATGTAACTACGAGAGTTTTGACCTTCATATTGATCCTCAATTCTTCGCAAAATCTCGCGTGGCGAGACGATTTGACTGCTCATGTTTCCGGCAAGCGAAGGGAATTTGAGGTCTAAATACGCAGGTCGGTCTTCAACCGAAAGACGGGAAACTTGAATGACGAGAGGCGATCGGGAGCGACAATTCGGTGTGCCGGCGTGCGCGAAACATCCAAATCAACGTCGCTGACTTCGGCATTTGCAGTGGAAACGACGGTGACCTTGCCGGTGCTGGCAGGTTGAGAATCCACCGAGCAGCAAGACATCGTTGAATTTCCAGCTGCCGCCTGGGAGGTCGCCGCATGCTTTATGGCATGACCAGGACAGCAACTGTGCGAGCCGGTCGCTCGTGTTTGCTCGGATTTGGCATGAGATGCACACGTATTCGAGGGCGCCAGCAAAACCATGGGGCAAATCCCAGACTGTGCCCATGGCACGCAGAAAAGCACCATCGTTAAAGTCAGCAATTGTTTGAAAGCTGCTCTCATGCTTTGCATATTCTGCTCCAACTTTGTCCGATTGTCATGTGAGGCAGGTCACAATGACACAATTCATGGTGTCGCATATCGGAATGGCCCTATTCATCATCCTGTTCAGCCTGCAACTTTGCCAGATTTGGAATTATCACTGTCTTTCCCTCGATGCTGATCAACCCTTCCGCCTGCAACCGGCTGAGGTTACGCGATACCAGCTCCCTCACCGTGCCGATATGAGAAGCCAATTCCTGGTTGCTGGGCGGCAAGGCAGCCTCGATGCCGCGTGCCGTTTTCTTTCCCTCTCGCGCCAGGCGGAGCAGAAAGGAAATTAACCTGGCACGCACCGTGGTGAACGAAAGCTCCTCGATAATCGCGACCAGACTTCGCAAGCGGGCGCCCACCGCCTTCAGCACTTTCAGCGTGACCTTCGGATGCGTGAGGCACAACGCGTGAAAATCTTGTTTGCTGATGAACAGCAGGCGCGTCGGCTTTACGGACACCGTCGATGCTGGATAATTTCCGCCATCGAAGACTGGCAATTCCGCGACAGAGCTGCCTGGGCCTTCGACCGATAACACTTGTTCACGTCCGCTCGCCGCGCTCTTGAAGATTTTGACGGCGCCCGTCTCAACTACGAACAGCCCGGCGCACGGCTCGCCCTCGAAGAAAATTTGCTCCCCGGTTTCGTAGTCGCGCGGGACGGCGCGCTCGGCGAGGAACTGCAACTCCGCCGCCGTAAGGCCGGTAAATATCGCAACACGATGTAGTGTCTCGATAACATCAGGCTTCGGAATGGACATGGTCGTCATTCTATCGGGACTCAGGAAGAAAAAAACCGCACCGGATCCCAGCATGGCCGGTGCGGCAGCATAGCGCCTGAAATCAGGCTTTGCTGGTGGCAGCCGTCATTTTTGGTTCGTAGAGGCAAAACGGCTCCGGATCGAGCATGTCCCCGGTGGCCGCGAACGCCCGCGCACGGCAGCCCATGCACACGTTCCGGAATTCACAGCAACCGCACTTCCCTTTCAGGTTGTTGGTGTCGCGCAGTTGCTCGAAGACCTCGGAATCGTTCCAGATTTCAGCGAAGCTCTTGTGCTTCAGATCGCCGGCCAGCACCGGGAGGTATCCGCAGGGGAAGACTTCGCCTTCGTGCGAGATGAAACATACGCCCGTTCCGGCGAGACAGCCCTTGGTCATGGCGTTCATTTCGGGATCGCCAGGATGTCCGGAGGGATGTCCCGTGTGATGTCCCTTGGGTTTGATAACGACCGCGTTAGATCCGGGCATGGTCATTTCGCTTGGGCCGATCGAGGGCGCCTGGCCGCCGCCGTAAGTCATTGTGCCGGCCGCGACCCCTTCACGGCGTTCTGCTGCCCGGCGCTGGCGAACGACCCGGAAGTAGTGAGGCGCACAGGTGGCCTTCAACTCGATGTCTCCGGCCTTGGACTGGTCGTAGAACCAGTTCAGCATCTGTTCGTATTCCTGTGGCGAAACCATCTGCTCGGCAGCGATGTCAACGCCACATCCGACGGGAACGAGCAGGAAAGTGTGAAGAGCGTCGGCTCCAAGATTGCGCGCCAGTTCGAGCACCGCCGGCAGTTGCTTGGCGTTGTGCTTGGCGATAGTCATGTTGATCTGCACTGACATGCCAAGTTCCTGAAGGTTCTTCATGCCGTAGATGGCGGCGTCGAACGCACCCGGAATGCCGCGGAAGGTGTCGTGGGTGAGCGAGTCGGCTCCGTCGAGGCTGATGGAGACACGCTTGATCCCGGCTTCGACAGCGCGTTTTGCCACTTGCTTGGTAACTAGCGTTCCGTTCGTCGCCAGTGCCACGCGAAGTCCCCGCTCGGTTGCGAAGTGAGCGAGGTCGAAAATGTCGTGACGATACAGCGGCTCGCCACCGCTCAAAACCAGGATGGGATTCGCAAAATCCGAGATCTGCTTGATGATTTCGATCGCGCGCCCAGTGGGAAGATCGGTTGGGGAACTGAGCTCGGTCGCCGTCGCGCGGCAGTGGATGCAACGAAGGTTACAGCCCTTCGTGACTTCCCAGAAAATGAGCCGGGGCTTGAACTGAGTGGGATCGGGTTTCCTGCCGGGTCCTGCTGCCAAATGTGCTTCCATTTCGTCCTCCTGATCCTGCCTTGCGGCGGGTACGGGTGTCTCGCCCCGTACCTGCAAGCCTAAGAAATCATGAACATTGGAGCCGTGATGTACGTCACATGCCGGAGTGACAACTGATAGGCGCAAAAAAGAAGGGCGGCCGCAGCCGCCCCGGATTAAGAATCGTGAAGAACTACGGTCCGACGCCACCGCTGTGGCAGTCGGAGCAGTTCACTGCCGAAAGATCCCCGATGTCGACCGGGTGCTTGAACGCCGCGCCGTGAGTGGAGCCGGCGATCTCGGTGCCGGCGGCCTCCTCCGACATCATGGTGTGGCAGCTTTCGCAACTCTTGCTGATTACTTTGCCATCGGCACTTACGTGATTGCCATCATGGCAGCGGAAACATCCCTGCGAGTAGAAGTGGCCAATGTTATTGGGATGAACGCGCCAGTCGACCTTCATCTCCGGGAAGATGGTGGTTTCAAAGATGCGTTGGGTTTCGGCGATTGCGCCGCGAACCGCACCCTGGCGTTTGCTCCAGACATCTGGATACTTCTCCTGATAAAAGCTCTGCAATCCAGCGGCAATGGCCGTTTTTGCCTCTTCGGTGGTCTTGTAGGAACCGGTTAGAAGCGTCACAGCCTGCTGCTTGATAAACGGAAGGCTGGAGTCGATCCGCCCTGACGACAGCAAATTGTCGACGGAGCGATCGGGCGGCACATAGATATGCGTCGGACGGTTGTGGCAGTCCACGCAATCCATGCGATGCTGCTTCGGTTCCGCAACCTGTTCCGGTTTCAGGGCTGCGTCTTTCACGGAGTAGACTGTAACTTTTCCGGTAGCGCGGTCCTTCGACTGCACCCATGGAATCACCTGGCGCTGGTCGTCGGTGGAAACGTAGCTGATCTCGTTGGCGATGTTCATGTGCCAGTGAATCCCGGATGGCTGGCCGGTGGAGGGATCGCCCCCGCCGGTCTTGATCAGCATTCGAATCTGGCGCGGCGTGTTCTGCTCGTCGTTGGCGTAGTGCGTGAAAACTTTCAGCTGCGCTCCCCAGAATTTCTTCGGCCAGTGGCACTGCTCGCAGGTTTCCTGCGCCGGACGCAAATTCGCGACGGGTGTGGGGATGGGTCGGGGAAACTTGTTGAAGGTAACCGCGTAAAGCTGGTAGGCGCCGGAGAGCTTCGACTTCACATACCAGGTGGCGCCTGCTCCCACGTGACAATCGACGCAGGCCACGCGCGCATGCGGCGACTGCTGATAAGCCGTGAACTCGGGCTTCATCACCGTATGGCAAAGCTGGCCGCAGAACTGTACGGAATCAGTGAACTCGTAGGCGCGATAGCTGCCGGCAGCGCTCACCGCGATGAAGAGGATGGAAAACGATACGACGGCAGCGATCGTTCTGCGCTGTTTCGGATCGTTGAGGTCGATTTTTGGAAATTTCGGAATCACGCTGGGAGCGCTTTTCCGCCGGCGATTCCGTTCCATCAACATACCGATCGGAATCATCGCCAATCCTGCCACCATCACTCCCGGCAGCAGCATGTAGGCGAAAATCCCCAGGTAAGGGCTGGGATGTACGGACATGAAATCGATGAAGACCAGGAAGGCTATATTCGCCGCCGCTACCAGCGCGATGGCAATGCCCGACAGGCTAACCAGGTTCTTGATCAGCCGGGGTGTTTCGCCCTTTGTACCTTCCGTCTCGCGGGAATCGAGATTTTCGGTCATTCCCTCTCTCCGTGCTGCCGACAACGATACTGGCAGCATCAACCTTTCGTTTTGTTCGACTTAAGGCTAAGGCAGGACACAAACAGGAACGCGTGATGCCGGTCACAAGTTCTTGTGTATAGCATCACGCGGGTCTGTTTGGTTAATTGTGATGGCCGGCCGGAACTTCTTCTTCCTTCCGATCCCCGGTCTCGGAGGACTCTGCCTCGCTTTCAGCGATGGCCGCTCGCACCGTTGCCTGATCATCGGCATGCTCATGAGCGTACACTTCCACCGACATCTTGCCGTCCCACCACGCCCAGTTCATGGGATAAACATCCGGGTCGAAAATCACCTGATAAAGATGCCAGACCAGGATGGCCAGCGTGGCGAGAATCGCCTCGTAGAAGTGAACTGTGGTCGCGACGTCCAGCCACCATCTTGGCACCAGATTGCCGGCGCTTACCTTGAACCACAGCATCAAGCCGGTCGAGGCCATCACGAACGTGCCCCAGACCAGCGCCCAATACTCCATCTTCTCGCCATAGGTGAACCGGCTGAATCGCGCCGGCTTTCCGCCAAGTCCAAGGTAGTAGCGAAGATTGCTGACAATATCGGTCGCGTCTTTCGGAACCGGCAGCATGTCGAACAGCATGCGATGGCCGCTGCGCCTGGCCGCAAGATAGAACACGTGATAAAGCGAGACTCCGATGAGCACGCTGCCGGCGATGCGATGGACGATACTGCGCACTCCTTCGCCCATAACCAGCACTCGCGCGAACATCGAGTCGGGGAATTTTAATGCGAAGCCGGTGATGACCAGCGTGAAGAACGATGCCAGCAACAACAGGTGCTGGACGCGCTGTTCCCGCTCCATGCGCGTAACAATGCGTCGCGGATCCTTGCGCGAGGCGGTTGCTTTCTTGCGCCAGATCAGGAAATTGTGTAGCAGCATGAAGCCGATGGTCCCGACGATCAGCATCATGTAAACGCGACGCGTCCAATTCACGGCGATGGTGCCCACGTCGGCCGAGAGCGGCGCCTCAATATGGACCTTGCCCTTGATGAAGTTCTGACCTGCGCCCGGATGGCACTTGCCGCAGGTTGTCGCCAGGTTCGCCTGGTTGATGGTCGACTTCGGATCCGACGACGGCAGGATATTGTGTACGCCGTGGCAGCTGGCGCAGTTGGCCACGGTCTTCGATCCCATTTTTGCGGCCAACCCGTGATAGCTGGCAAGGTAAGAACTGGCGCGTCCGCCGGCGATGCCGAAGTCTTCGGCCAATCTAACGCTTTCGTGACACTTGGCACAGGTGGTGCGCGCGAGGTTCTGTGCGTAAACCGACGAGTTTGGATCGACGTGCGACTTGATGCCGTGAATGCCGTGGCAATCGGTGCAAACCGGCGCTGACGAAACTCCCTTGGCGATCGCCTGGCCGTGAATGCTGGTCATGAACTCCGATTTCACCTGGTCGTGACACTTCGCACAGGTATTCGGAACGTTGAACTTGAAAATCGAGCTCTTGGGATTTGCCGCGCTCAGAATTTCATGCGAGCCGTGGCAGTCGGTGCAAACGGCGGCTTTGTCCGATCCGGCGGCAACGGCTTTGCCGTGTACGCTCTCTTCGTACGAGAAGAAGGGAGCCGCGGACATGCCGTTCGATTCCATCACGAACTTTTGGCTGTGACAGGTTCCGCAGGTTTTGGGAACGTTCTGGTGAGCCACCGGCGAAGCCGAATCGGCGGCCATCACGATCTCGTGCGGGCTGCCGTGGCAGGAAACGCAAGTCGCGGCGGACTGATTCCCCGCCGCAACCGCCTGGCCGTGAACGCTGGACTTGTATCCCGCGGCTTGATCGGTATGGCAGGTTTCACACTGAACCTTTGAAGGCGCAGGATCGTGCGGAAAGCCTTTGACGTCTTTGTGGCAGTCGGTGCAACCGAACATGCTGCCGTGAATCGAAGCCTTGAACTTCGCCTCGTCAACGTGCAAGCTGACGGGCTTGCCGTTCACATCCTTCGCCAGACTGGCATCGTTGTGGCAAGCCAGGCATTCAGCCGACTTATCGGCCGGAGCGGCAGCAGTTTTCTTCGCTGCACTGGCCGCGGTGGCGAAAAGCACGAGAAATATGAGGACGTACTTGGCGGATCGCATCGTGACTCCCAGCAAAAACCCGAATTAAGCCGTTCTTATTTTTGCCGGGTCATGACGCAGGGGGCTGTGCGTGTACTCACTTCCCGAGGTGATGCGGAACACTCGATGATGTTCGGACGAGCATCGTGTGAGCGCGGTCACGCGGACTGGCCCGCGGGCCGAATATGAAAAATACCCAGGTTTTTTGCGGATTCGGCGACGGTTGAACGGCTGTTCGAACAGGCCGTGGACCGAGTGGATGAAAATCACAAGTCGATGTGAGAACAAGAAAGGGCGGCCCACAGGCCGCCCGAAGGAGTACTGCAAGGGAACTTCAGAATGCGTACTTCGCCGACACAACTGCGCGATTGTCATGGAAGTAACGCGGCAGGGTCGGACCTACGAACGAGCCTTCGTTGTACTGATCGTAGTTCCAGTACGCGTTCAGGCTCCAGTCTTTCACTACTTCATAGCTGAGAGAAGCAACCGGCTGATAGTAAGTGAACTGCAAAGGGCCAAGCGGTTGCAGTGGATTGAGAATCGTAGTGCTGCCGTCGGTCTTGGTTAGCCCATAACCGACATTAGCGGTGAGTCTCTTAACCGGCTTGAACATAACGGATCCGTTGAAGTAGTGGGTATCGTTGGTGTAAGTGGAATAAATCCAGTTCGGATTGGGATTGGCTGCGATTGTCGCCGGAGTGCTCGGGTTATAGCTGGGGCATCCGTTAACCACAGTTCCCGGCGCGACAAATGATCCGGTGTAACAGATGTAGGCGTTCTGCAGTGAGTCGGTAAAGTTATAGCTCACAAGCAGGCTGACGCGCTCATTCGGGAAGAACGAAGCCGTCGCGCCGGTGTTGCGGGTGTGCTGGGCAGCCAGCGTATCACTCAGGCCGTTGCGTGCCTGCCACCAGTTCAGCGTGGCGGCAAGGTCGGCCCATTTCGCAGGCTTGTAGCTGGCCCGCGCACGATAGTTTTGTTGTTGGCGCGGACTGATGCGGGTAATGAAAATATCTTGCGCATCCGAGCAGATCTGGCAGCCGATGGTGGTCAGCGCATCGGCTTCGAGGTTAATCCGCAGCTTACCGTTCGGCCGCATCCAGACGCCAAACGTCGGCCCTTGCTGGTTGACGTCGATGGTGTTGCCATCGAACGGCGTGAACGGCTGGGTCGAGGTAAGGCTTTCTGGATCCGCCTGGAAGATGTGGCGATCGCGAATCTTGTAGCCAACATGCACGCCCACGTGCGGATCGGGATTGTATTCAACTTGTAACAGGTTATAGAAGGTTCTCATTCCGAGGAATGTCTCGGCGAGGACATCGGTTGTCGTCGCCGTTCCAAGCGGGCTCAGCAAGGTGACTGAGGCCGGCGTTCCCACGGGCGTACCCAGGGTGACGGTTTCGACAGAAGCCCACGACCCGGGCATGTGCCAGTTGTCGTAGCGAAAGCTGTCACTGATGCGAATCGACTTGGTGACCTCCACCGTCAGGCCCATGTCCGCGTTGGCATCGACGCGACGAGTGGTTACCGGTCCGGTGAGTTCGTCCTGACGAGTTCCGTTACGAGTTATCAGGCCATTGAAGATTTCGAGATAGGGCGAAGTCAGGTCGGTGTTGCTGTAGCTTCCCTGGGCCACCAGGTTCACGCGCCGCCAGTAATTCGAGACGGCGCGAAGTTGCTCGGTGGGAGTGGTGCTTCGCACACGCTGGTTTCGCAAATATTCGAAGTAGCCATTGCATGAGGGATTGGCCGCGCCATTTTTGATCGGCGCTGCACAGGGCTGGGCAGCCGGAGTATTCCACGGCAGTCCAAACTCCACCGGAGAATTGTTGGGCAACAGGAAGGTCGCGAACGTGGCAAGACTGTAGTCGGTATCGTTCTTCCCGTAATCGAGAAATTGGTCGTAACTGATGGTGGTGCGCGGAAGCAGCTTCGCATCAACCCCAAAACGATAAAGGTTGTCGGTGACGTTCCAGCCCTGGTCGAGCAAAGCATCCGTACCTTCATGGACACTGGAATAAGTTGGGCCGTTGGAGCGGTTATGCAATGCGCCGATGCGGAACGAAATTTTCGAAACCGGCAGAATCGTCAGATCGAAGTCGTACATCCGCCGCGTGTTGTACATTGCCGCCGGAGAAACGTTGACCGGGATCGCCGGATTCGAAGTGGAAGGATTCAGCGGATTCGCCAGCAGGTTGTAGTCGAAGTAATTCTGGTCGCGGCGGAAAAGGAAGGTCAGGTCGTAGTCCTTGAACTTCGACGCACGCGCACGCGCAACATTCTCCGGATCGCCACCCCAACCGAAACTGCTGATGCTGAGGTCGTCGAAAAGCAGTCCCGTACTCTGCGGAGCCCGCATGGTCAGTGATTGATCGAGTAATCTCGGCCCCTGCTGCTGATCGATCAGCGTGTCATACATGGACTGGCTGCCGGTAACGTCGGTGAAGCGATAGCCGAATTCAACGCTTTGTTGAACCTGGTATCCGCCCAGGTCTTTCCCGTCACCGGTGGGAGCAGGAGCCGTTTGCGCGAATGCCACGATGGGCAGCGCCAGAAAGACAATCAAAACAAAAACCGTTGCAACTTTCATGATTCCCTCGCCTTCCACCCTGCGCATCGAGCGCGGGTCGCGTTCTGGATAGTCACGGATGGGATTTGCGGCATGCTTTTTCATGGCTTGAAAAACACCTCGCTGAAGTTCGAGCCATGAATGAAGCCGTGGCACGTGGTGCAGGCCTGATACTTCTGCGCCTGGTTGTGCGCCGGTCCCATCGGGGGTTCGGAGGGAATGTTGTTTACTGACAAGGTATGACACTGCAGGCAGAGCACGTTGACCTGGCTCACTCTCATCAAACGTGGATTGGTAGAACCATGCGGCGTGTGGCACGAGGTGCAGCCCTCGGTCTTCACCGGCAGGTGCTCGTAAACGAACGGTCCTTTCTTTTCCGCGTGACACTTGAAGCAAACCTGGTCCTGCGCCGCGCTGGTGCGCAATTGTTTGGGCAGGAATCCGCCATGCTCGTTGTGGCAGTCAGAGCATTGGATCAGGCCCTCGTTTACGCGATGGCGATAAGGACGGCTGAACTCCGCCTTCTGCTCCGTATGGCATTGGTAGCAGAGCCGAGGTGATTCCTCGCGCAGCAAGGCGTTCTTCGCTTCGGCCGCGTGCACCGAATGACAGCTGGTGCAACCGATTCCGTTCTCCAGGTGGGACGAGCGATGGAAGTTGCTGCGGTCCCCGTCCTGGTGACACTTCTGGCAGACCGCGCTTGCCTCGGCAGGCGACAATGTCTTGAAGTTCACGATCTTGCTGACATCGCCCCCGCCTTCCACGTGCGCCGATCCGGGGCCGTGACACGATTCGCAGCCGTGCCACTCAGTCTGGCCGCTCTTCCCTGCCGACAGCAGGTGGAAGTGCGGGTTGGGTTCGAATTTCTTGTGGACCTCTTCATGGCAGCCCTTGCAGGTATCGGACCCGACGTACTGAGCGGAAACAGCGGCACTGGCTGGTTTTTCCGCCGGTTTGGCTTGGGCAACGGATAACTGCCAGGTCCCCGTCAGCAGGACGGCTGAAATGAAGAGGAACTTGAGAAAAAGATTTTTCGAAGATTGGGGCATTCACGGCTCCTACTCGGCTGTTCGCTACAGCCTCACGTAGAAGATTTTTTCTGAGATGATAGTAACGGAGACGTGACGAACATCACCTCGGAAAAGAATTTCGGCTGACGTCGGGAATGATTTCCGAATTGGAACAATTACGTCTCAGGAACGAGACGCAGCAACTCACACCTGAGTTGTCCCGAAGACGACTTTGTTGCGGCAGGACTGGCCGCATCCGTTATCAGTGGACTAAATATCGGGCCGGAAGGGAGAGTCCTACCGGAACCGCAGGTTCAACCGCGGGCGGCGACTGCGCGTCAGTCCGACAGTGCGGACGCGATCGAAGGCGACGTGCAAATCCTGGCTCAACAGGTGTACGACTTGCAGGCAAGCTTCGCGATGATCGTGAAGGAATTTCAGGAGGTCCTTGCGCTTGATGAAGGCGACTTGCGCACTGTCCATTGCTTCGGCCGTCAACTCGTAAGGTTTGCCGGACATGGTGGCGCTGAGGCCGAGGACTTCGCCGGGTCCGGCAATGCGCAGCATAAGCCGTTTGCCATGCTCGGAGCAGACCGAAAGCTTTACACGGCCTTCGCAGAGGACATAGATTCCTCGAGGCGCACGGCCCTCGTGAAAAAGCGTCTCGCCGCGGGCGACATTGATGACATCCTTGATGCTGTCGAATGCCAGGAGGGCGTCGGCCGGAAGGTCGCAAAAAACGCGGTCCGGACGAAGCTCGCATTCGAAACAGCTGCGTTGATGCGTTGCGCTCTCCATATGCGCAGTTATCGCTCTCCTTGGTCCAAAGAGACAGTGACTGTAGTCACCAATTACCGTGATGGTCTCTTCGTCGTGGAAGCGATACGCACCACTTCTGCGAATGTCCGGACCGAATCGAACTTCTAGGACGCGCTGGCGATGGACTTCAGCGCGGCCTTGTTCCGGATGAGCAGCGTTGATCCCTTGGACATCACGATCTGACGCTTCTTGAGGTCGGCGAACAACCGGGTTACGGTTTCGCGCGACGTGCCGATCATTTGCGCGATCTCTTCATGCGTCAGAGCCAGTTTCAGGCGCGGTTCCAGCTTGCTCTGCTCGCCGTTCTTCGCGGTCCACTCCAGCAGCAGCTTGGCCAGTTTCTCGGCGGCCGAATGCGAGAGTCCGAGCGAGCGAATTTCGTGGCAGGCGGCGTTGTACTTATCGCTCAACTGCTCGGCAACGCGGAAACAGGCATCGGCGTGCTCGCGCAGGAAGCGGAGGAAGTCTTCGCGCTTCACGAAGTTGACCTGGCAGGGATCCAGTGTTTCCGCGGTCAATTCGTAGGCTTTCCCCGAAACAGTGGCACTCAGCCCGAGCACTTCGCCGGGCTCGGCGACTTTCAGGATCAGCGTTTTGCCGTCAGTGGAGCAGATCGACAGCTTAACGCGGCCTTTACAGAGAACGTAGATGCCGCGCGGGGCTTGTCCCTCGACAAACAGGACGGCGCCCTTGGGATAAGCGGTCGCGTATTTAATGGATTCAAAGGCTTGTAATGCGCCGGTAGGAAGATCGCAGAATAAACGGTCAGCGCGCAGCTTGCAGGTAAAACAGCTTTCTATGATATCGAGACCATATGGTGATAGCACGGCTCAACCCCCTGTGACCCGATCACGAAGGAGAAGGCGGGCGCTGTTGCGGGCAAAAGCAGCGGTGCCGTTGCTGCCGATGAGGGACACTGCATGCCGGTTCGTGCGCATCAGTCGGGCCGTCCTTTCCCAGAGAGATGTGATCTTTGTCACGCATCTAGTGTCCATGCCGCTGTCGGAATTCTCTGTGATTCGCCTCACAACCGCTTGTGACCCTCCGAAATTCGCCCGATTTCGACACCTGACCCTGAATCGCCTAAAGCGAGTGAAATCAATTGCCTTGACGCGAGAGACTTTCGTGGCCGGAAACCCAAGTCCGCTGGAGTGGTGACGCAGGTGTGTGGGCCATGTGATTTACCAAACTGGCACTGGAAGTGACGCGGGGACACATGGACAATAGTCGAATGAACCGGAACGGTGTGATCTGCTTCAGGATTGCCGCAGCCTGTCTTCTTTTCGCCTCTCTTTCCCTTCACGCGCAAACCGCCCAACCAGGAGCGAAAGCGATGAATTTCAAGATTTCGACAACTGCCTTTCCCGCCGAGGGGACAATCCCCAAAAAATACACCTGCGATGGAGCGGACGTTTCGCCGGCGCTCACCTGGAGCGGCACGCCGGAAGGGACAAAAGCGTTGGCGCTGATTGCCGACGATCCTGACGCACCGGTGGGCACGTGGACGCACTGGCTGATCTGGAACATTCCGGCTTCGACCAGCCAGTTGAGCGAAGGTACCGCCAAAGACGCTCAACTTCCCGACGGCGCGCGCCAGGGGCAGAACGATTTTCGCAAGATCGGATATAACGGGCCGTGTCCGCCGCCGGGCAAACCTCATCGTTACTATTTCAAGCTGTTTGCGCTGGATGCCACTCTCGACGTCAAGCCGGGTGGCAGCCGCAAAGAAATGGAAGCGGCGATGAAGGGACATACGCTGGGGCAGACCGAAGTGATGGGCCGGTACGGACGCTGAGATCCGTGGCTTCGGTCTCGCCAGGCCGGAGAGTGAACTTTGCCGCATAAGGCACGTCACCGAGCTTTCCCGCGAGAGAGCATTTACAATCACCCGTTCCGTTACATCCCGGATCGAGGTGACTTTTGCCCTATATACAATTCCTTGGCGCGGCTGGTGTTGTGACCGGCTCGAAACACCTTATTAATACTGTTGACGACGAGAGCGGCAAGCCCGGGCTCCAGGTGCTGATTGACTGCGGTTTGTTCCAGGGACAAAAAGAGTGGCGCGAGCGCAACTGGCAGAGTCCGCCGGTGCCTCCGCAGGCGATCGATGCAGTCATCCTGACGCACGCGCACCTCGATCATTCCGGCTGGATTCCGCGGCTGGTGAAGCAGGGCTTTCGCGGGCCGATTTACGCCACTCCGGCAACCATTGATCTCTGCTCTATTTTGCTTCCCGATTCCGGACACCTGCAGGAAGAAGATGCGGCGTTCTACAACAAGCACAAAGTCTCGAAACACTCGCCCGCGTTGCCGCTGTACACGATGGAAGAAGCGCAGCAGTGCCTGCGGCAGTTCGAGCCGGTGAATTTCGATCAGCCCAAGCAGCTTCGCTCGGACTTCACGTTTCGTTTCGTGCACGCGGCGCACATCGTAGGCTCGTCGATGGTCGAAATCTCGTTGGGGCTGAACGGCACAACGAGGCGGCTATTGTTTACGGGCGACATCGGACGAGTACACGACTCGACGATTGCGCCGGGACGCGTTCTTCATTCCGGACCGACCGAAGGCGAAAGCGCCGATATCCTGGTGATGGAATCGACGTATGGAAATCGAGTCCATCCGAAGACCGATCCGCGTCCGGAACTCGCCAAGCTGATTTCCGATACTGTGAAACGCGGTGGAAGCGTGATTGTTCCGGCATTTGCGGTGGAGCGGACGCAGAAGTTCTTGTTCATGGTTCGCGAGTTGATGGTATCGGGACAGATTCCGAAGGTACCGGTTTTCGCCGACAGCCCGATGGCGATCGAGGCGGTGAACATCTTCCTGAAACATACCGAGGAATTCAGCGCCGAAACGAAACAACTAGTGCAAAAGCTGGGATCGCCGCTCCAATGGGATGGATTTACTTTTGCCAGAACGCCGGACGATTCGAAGAAGATCAACGACGTGAAGTATCCGTGCATCATCGTGTCGTCGAGCGGCATGGTTTCGGGAGGACGAATTCTTCATCACCTGATGCTGCGCCTGCCCGATCCGAAAAACACGGTGATCTTTATCGGATTTCAGTCGCCGGGAACGCGCGGGTTCACGATCAAATCGGGAGCGAAAGATGTAAAGATCTTCGGCGAGTTTGTGCCGATCCGCGCGCAAATCGCAGCACTGGAACAGTTCAGCGACCACGCCGATACCGCCGAACTGCTGGAATGGCTGCACACGTTCAAGGGCCAGCCTGCCGAGACCTATTTAGTTCACGGGGAGCCGGACTCTGCGAAACAGCTTCAGCAGTCGATAACGAAAGAGTTGGGTTGGAAGGTGGAGGTGGCGGAGTGGAAAGAGAAGGTACAGGTCTAAAAAATAAAAAACACCTACCCTTCCAATAGAATCAACGAGTTGCGGGTACTTCGTACAAAACAAAGGAGTTACAGTCGCTACTTTCGAGTTCCTTCGACGTAGAATCAATGACTTACGGATGATCGTCGCTACATCGTAGGAAACAAAGGGCTTAGCTGTAACGCGTTGGTTATCTATGGTTGCGGCTGATTTCGGTACGGACGCGAGGGCGACCGGCGTCCGCAGTACTCCAAGCGCTCCGCCTGGAAGTGCCTTGAAACGATTTTGGTTCATGGACCGCATCGGGATGGTTCGACTCGGCCTTACGGCCTCGCTCACCATGACAAGAGGGCAAACTTCTGACGGCACACGACAGTTAGTGGTGCGCGTTTAGTGGTGCGCGTTGGTGAATGTAACGAGGGCTTCGAGTTTTCGGGCGGCTGCGCCGGAGTCGAGGGAATTTGCGGCGAGAGGAAGCGCGTCGGCGATGGAATCGGCGCGGCTGGCTGCGACAAGGGCGGCGGCGGCGTTGAGGAGGACAACATCGCGCTTCGGAGATTTTTCTCCGGCAATAACGGATCGGATGATTGCGGCATTGGCGGCAGCGTCGCCACCCATCAAGCATTCTATTGGCGAGAGCTGAATGCCGAATTGTTCGGGAGTAACTTCGTAGGTTTTAACGTTGCCGTTCCGGACTTCGGCGATGCGGGTCGGGCCGGTGACGGTGATCTCATCCAGTCCATCGCTTCCATGGACAACTAACGCGCGCGATAAGCCGAGCATGCTGAGGGCTTCGGCAACTTTCTCAACCAGCTCGTCGGAATAGACGCCGACGACCTGGGCCGATGCATGCGCAGGATTAGTGAGTGGTCCGAGGAGATTGAAGACGGTTCGCAGGCGAAGCTCGCGACGGGCGGGCTGGACGTACTTCATCGCCGAATGCATGGCGGGCGCGAAGAGAAATGCAATGCCGACCTGCTCAAGGCACGCAGCCACTTTTGCCGGATGCAGGTTGATGTTGATGCCGAGGGCTTCCATGACATCGGCCGATCCGCACTTCGATGTAACGCTGCGGTTACCATGCTTGGCGACGCGAACGCCGGCTCCGGCGACGGTGAGAGCGGTTGCGGTGGAAATGTTGAAGGTACCACTGGCATCGCCACCGGTGCCACAGGTGTCGACGAGGGCATCGCGCTCGGTGCCACTAACGTCGAGGGCCGAATCGCGCTCAAGAGTGAGCGGAGCAGCGGCGGAGCGAATCGCTTCGGCAAAGCCAACGATCTCTTCCACCGTTTCGCCCTTCATGTGGAGGGCGACCAGCAAGGCGGCGATTTGCGCGTCGGTGGCTTGCCCGGCCAGGATTGCCGACATGACCTCGCGAGCCTGTTCGCGGGTAAGCGAGCGGCGATGGCTGGCAAGCTGGTGAAGAGCCTCGGTGATCACGGTGGAATTATTGTGAGGCAAAGCGGCGGTTGCGACAATCGGGGAAAGAAACAACGCGAGCGCCATTGATGGAAGGAGCCCAGTTTGGATGGCGCTCGCGGTCGGGTTGAGTTGAGGTTCGGCCCTACTGCCCTGTGCCCGACAAAACGTAGTTGTCACGCGCAAACGCCACGCGCACGCTGCCTTCCACGTGCCGGACGCCGCTCCTAGCGCAACAACATCTACCTCTGAGGCAGACCCAGTCTGGTAATTGCAAGCGCGATGCCAAGAGGCAGGCTGTGCAAGTTATTGAAATTGCGAGTCGGAGGCGGAAGGGCGGCTGGGCAGATTGCGCCACGCTGTCGCGGGTGAGGCCAATGTGTCCCATCCAGGCAAAAGCCGCGCCCGCAGGGGTTAATCGGCTGCTTCGAAGCTGACCGGTGCGGCCCGGGAAGCTGCCCGATGCGCGGGCGTCAGAAAATAGGTTGCCACCCCACCCAGCACCAGCAGGCCGCCAAGAATCAGAGTGCTGAACGGCCCGGCTCTTTCGCCGCTGTTCTGGATTAACGCCAGTGTTAACACCACGGCCGGTCCAATCGAAAGCGCGACGAGGACGCCGATGCCGCCCTTGATTTTGAACGGACGCTCAAGGTTCGGCTCGCGGACGCGGAGCGCGATGAGCGCAGCGAACTCCAGCAACAGGCTGACGGTGTAGACCATGATGTCGATGGCGATAAGCTTGTCGAATCCGAGCGGGAGACAAGCGATCCACGCGATGGAACAAACGATAATCGACACCCAGGGCGCACCGGTTCGCGGATGAATTTTTGTCAGCCAGGCGGGCATCATGCCGTCAGCCGCCATGGCAAATGGCACGCGCGAATAGGAAAGCACGAGAGCATTGCACATGCCGAGGCCGCAGATCATGCCTCCGGCGATAATGGCGAAACCCAGCCATGGACCGCCGAGATGGGCGGCGGCCTGGACCCAGGATCCGGTGGTGAAGCCAGAGGGATCCATGCCAGTGCGCGAGAGTGCATAAACCGGAATGATGTACGAGATGGTAATGAGCGTGACCGCGCCGAACATGGCAAGAGGATAGGTCCGCTGTGGATTCTTGACTTCGCCGGCGATGGTGGAAGCGTTGTCCCAACCCATGTAGTTCCACATGGCGATGAGCATGCCGCCGAGCAGATCGATGCTCGTGTTCCGCGGCGTGAACGTCTGGGGAAAAACGTTGTGGCGGAAAAAGGCCAGCGCGGCGACGATCACGAATGGCGCAAGTAGCGCGTACATCAGCGCCTTGGAACCCTCGCCTACAGCGCGAATTCCGGCGATGTTCCAGATGGCGCAGACCGCGACGACAGCGGCACCCACCAGGACACCGCGATTGCCCGCAACCGACCTCGGCGCGAACTGTCCGAGATAGAGGATGAAGAGCGTGGGATAGATGGCCATGTCGAAGATGCTGGCCATGAGCGAGAGCCATGCTTCCTGGAATCCCCAGAACGGACCGAGAGCGCGACGCACCCACGCGTAGTAGCCGCCTTCTTCGGGTAGCGCGGCGGAGAGTTCGCCGATGAGCAGAGCAACAGGCCAACTCCAGATGATGGGTGTGATGAGAAGGATGAGGATGGACCGCGAGTATCCGGCCTTCTGCACGATTTCTTCGAGTCCGTACGGACCGCCGGAAACCATGAAGAACGTGGCGCCGATGAGTGGCAACAAGGTCATGCTCCGGCGTGTAGCCGGATAGGCTTTTTCCATCTCCGTTGATATCCCCTTGCGCGGATAATAGCAGCAATTTTCCGCTCGTAAAGCGATTTGTCAGGCCAGCTCACAATAATTTAGGCTGCGAGTTCCTGCTCGACCATTCCCCGGGGTGAGGTGGTCCATGAAAGCGGTTCTTCCTGTTTTAATCTCCACGTTTCTGGCAGCGATGGGCGTGTTCTGCACGATGGCAGAAGCACAACAAAAGGGCGATCCGGTGGCGGATCCGAGTGCGGCGGTCACTGTTGGCAACGCACGCTTCACGGTGCTGACGCCTCAGATGATCCGCATGGAGTGGTCGGCCGATGGAAAGTTCGAAGACCACGCGTCGCTTGTCTTCATCCATCGCAAGTTGCCGGTTCCGAAGTTCACGCGCGGAAAAGAACACGGCTGGGAGACGATCAAGACAGAGAAGCTGCTGCTGAAGTACAAACCATCGAAAGCAGAATTCACGGCGCAGAACCTGAGCGTTACATTCGACCTGAATGGCAAGCAGGTGGTGTGGACGCCGGGAATGAAAGATACCGGCAATCTGCTGGGCACCACGCGCACGCTTGACGGCGTGGAAGGCGCGACATCGTTGGAGCCGGGGCTAGTGTCGCGTGATGGTTGGGTCTTGGTGGATGACAGCGAGCGTCCGCTGTTCGACAACTCCGACTGGCCGTGGGTGATGCCGCGCCCAGATGGGAAGCGCCAAGACTGGTACTTTTTCGGCTACGGCCACGACTACAAGCAGGCACTCGGCGACTATACGAAGGTCGCGGGAAAAATTCCGTTGCCCCCGAGGTTCGCGTTTGGGACATGGTGGTCGCGGTACTGGTCGTATACCGATCAGGAATTCGAAGAGCTGGTGCGTGGATTCCGCACGCATGAAATTCCTCTCGACGTGCTGGTGATCGATATGGACTGGCATCTCAGCGACCCATTCGTGAAGCGTGGCGAAAAAGACCAGGCGGGTGAGCGGCCGGGCTGGACCGGCTATACCTGGAACAAGATATTGTTTCCGGATCCTCCGGCGTTTTTGAAGTGGGTGCACGAGCAGGGATTGAAGACGACGGTGAATCTGCATCCAGCGTCGGGCGTACAACCGCACGAGGCGGCGTATGCGGTGATGGCGAAGGCGATGGGAATCGATCCGGCGACGAAGAAGTATGTGCCGTTCGACATCACTAATAAGAAGTTTGCAGAGAATTATTTGACGTACCTGCATCGCCCACTGGAGAAAGACGGCATCGATTTCTTCTGGCTGGACTGGCAGCAGAAGCCGACGACGGGTGTGGAGGGAGTGAATCCGACGTGGTGGCTGAATTACGTTCACTTCACCGACAAGGAACGCGAAGGCGAGCGACCGCTGCTGTTTCATCGCTGGGGAGGACTCGGCAATCATCGCTACCAGATTGGCTTTTCGGGCGACACGATCTCGGTGTGGAAGTCGCTGGCGTTCCAGCCATACTTCACGGCGACGGCGGCGAACGTCGGCTATGCGTACTGGAGTCACGATATTGGCGGCCACATGCCGGGAGCTGTATCGCCAGAGTTATACACGCGGTGGATCCAGTTTGGTTTGTTCTCGCCGATCCTGAGAACGCACACGACGAAGAATCCCGATGCGGAGCGAAGGATCTGGGCTTATCCGCCGCAATACGCAAAAGTGATGCGCGATGCGTTCGTGTTGCGCTATGCATTGATTCCCTATATCTATTCGCAGGCGCGCGAGACTTATGACTCGGGCGTCGCGTTCTTCCGTCCGCTCTACTACGACTATCCCGAGGCGGCGGAAGCGTATGACCAGAAGGACGAATACATCTTCGGCGACAGCATGATTGTGGCCCCTGTAACGAGCGCGATGGCGGAAGGTTCGCAACTGGCCACGCAGTCGATCTGGTTACCGCCGGGAGAGTGGATCGAGTGGTCAAGCGGGGCGCGGCTGAAAGGACCGGCAAAGGTGGATCGAACGTTTGCGTTAAGCGAAATTCCGGTGTATGTAAAGGCGGGATCGATCATCCCGATGCAACCGCGGATGGAACACACGGACGAAAAGCCGATTGATCCGTTGATCTTGAGCGTCTTTCCGGGTGCATCGGGCGAGACACACGTGTACGCGGACGCCGGCAACACGCAAGGGTACGAGAACAACGAGTTCACCTGGACGCGTGTACAGCAAGAATCCGACACCAATGGTGTCAAGGTAAGGGTGTCGCCCGTGGAGGGAACGTATCCCGGGATGATCGAGGAGCGGGCGTACGAATTTCGGCTGGTCGGGGTCTATCCACCGAAGCATGTGACTGTGAATGGAACGGAATTAACTTACGTTCCTGCGGGCCAGAACGCGCCCGGTTGGCACTATGACGGAAATACGACGACCGTGGTCATTACCACGCCTCGCTATGGGGTTAACGAGGACGTTAGTTTGACGGCGGAGCTTCAGCAAGTCACTGACGCGCAGCGTGCGTTACTCGATGGGCTGCCGGGCAAGATTATCCGCCTGCGCACGGCAATGGATATTCTGAACGGCACGTGGCATAACGGCTGGTCGCCAGACAGCCTGATTGCAGCGTTCCAGACTGGAAATCGGATGAGCTACTTCCCCGATCAAGCGGTGCAGGCTGCGGCTGAGTTGTCGCAGGACTGGCCACAAATGGTCGCAGACGTTCGCGCCTTGCAGGAGAGGAAGGTCGATCCAAAAGCTATTGACCTTGCTCTGGCGCATCTCGACGTGGAGAAGGCGGAGGCGGCTGCGAAGTAGAGTCGGTTCTGCGGATTTGCAGAGTGCTCTTCGAACAACCCCACTCAACCAACTGAAGGTTGAATGGGGCACCCTCTGGATAATCAATCGGCGGAGGCGGCTTGACCGAGACGGATCGTTTCGACGCCCATGGCGATGCGGCGTAACGGTTGGGTTAGCGATTCCATCATCAAACGGAAGGCCTCGATTGTGAGCGACTGCGGGCCATCGGAGAGCGCCCGCTCGGGGCAAGGATGAACTTCCACGATCAGGCCATCGGCTCCGCAGGCAACCGCCGCCCGCGACATAGGCGGAATCAGCACGGGCTTGCCGGTACCGTGGGAGGGATCGGCAACGACGGGAAGATGACTGAGTTCGCGGGCCAATGCGATGGCAGCGAGGTCGAGCGTGTTGCGCGTCTCGGTCTCGAAAGTCTTAATGCCACGCTCGCACAGAACGACGTTTGGATTACCCCCGCTGAGCAGGTATTCGGCTGCGAGCAGCCATTCCTTCACCGTTGCCGATGGTCCTCGCTTCAACAGCACGGGTTTATTGGTGGTCGCTAGCCGTCGCAGGAGGGCGAAGTTCTGCATGTTTCGGGCTCCGATCTGGAACATGTCGGCATATTCGCCGATCAGATCAACGTCTTCGGTGCCCATCACTTCGGTTACGACCGGCAAGCCAGTCTGCTCGCGAGCTTCGGCGAGCAGTTTGAGCGCTTCTTCGCCGAGTCCCTGGAATTCGTACGGCGAAGTGCGGGGCTTGTAGGCGCCGCCGCGAAGCATGGACGCACCGGCAGCTTTGACAGCATGGGCGGTGGTCAGGATCTGCTCACGACTCTCCACCGAGCATGGTCCCGCGATGACAACTACTTCCGGGCCGCCGATGGCGACGTCGCCGACATGGACGACGGTTCGGTGGGGCTTGGTCTGGCGGCTGACGAGTTTGTAGGGCTGGGCGATGGGAACGACGTTTTCAACTCCGGCAGCAGCCTGGAGCGATTCGATCTCGTGACGACGTCCGCCGGCGCCAACGCAGGCGATGATGGTTTTGGTGGCTCCGCGGGTGACGTGTGGCTGGAATCCGGCTTCCCGGACGCGGTCGATGACGTGCTCGATTTCCTGCTCACTGGCTGCTTCCGACATATTCACGATCATTTCTTCCTCTTCTCCTGGGCCGATTATGCCGCGACTCCCAAACACGAAGGCCGCGACTTTGTAGGTCGCGGCCTCGGGAATCTGAACTTGTGCTGTGACTGGTTTTACGCTTCAGCTCAAGCCATACCGACGCCGCGCCCGTTACGCCAATAGGCGTAGGCGGCGAAAGTAAAGCTCGTAAATCGCAGAGCGCTGATCACAGGTGAGAGTGACTTTAGCCCGATTTTGCAGACTCTGTCAACCTCGCGGGTTGATTTTCACTTCGATTGAATGGGGTGGCGGATCACCTTTCCCGGACGCTCGCCTGTGATCTGTCCATCGCGTACCACCCATTTGCCGCTGACCATGACGTCGGGAATTCCGTCGGGAGGCGCATTCCAATGGTCGATGGTGGAGCGATCGATGATCTTCGCGGGATCGAAGATCACGAGATCCGCGACATATCCCGGTGCGATCTTTCCACGATCATTCAGGCCGAGTTCCTGCGCGGGCAGACCCGTCATTTTGTGGATCGCCTCTTCCATGCTCAGCAATTTCAGGTCTCGCGCATAGTGGCCAAGGACTCGTGGAAACGTGCCTGCGCTTCGAGGATGCTGCATGAACAGTCCGCCATCGCTGCAGAAGCTGATGCGTGGATTGGCGACGAACCAGCTGACGTCGTCTTCGCTCATCGACTCGACGATCACATCTTCGTCCTTCTCTTTTCCGTCGGGACCGGGTTCGGTGTCCTTCACGATTTTCATGTAGGCTTCGGCCGGGCTCATGGTCCATCGTGAGGCGATCTGTTGGAGAGTTTGATCGTTCACGGAGGGATCGGGCTCGAAATGAACAACGTGAATGTTGGCCGGGCCCCCGTTCTCGGCGATCACACGCGTGACTTTCTGCGGATTGAAATAATCGCGGTCGAGCATGATGACGCGAATGTTCGAATGCCAGTAGGTGTAGGGATACACATCGGCGCGGAGGTCGACGCCCTCTCGGTTCGCCTTCGCGAAAAGGCCGGGCATTCGTTTCGCGGCCTCATGCCAAACCGGGGTGGTGCCCAGCTTGATGTGGGTGATCTCGACGGGAAGGTGAGCCTGTTTGCCGATTTCGATCAGTTCGTCGAAGGAATCAAAAACGTGGTTGCCCTCGTCACGCACATGGCTGATATAAAAGCCTCCGTACTGAGCAGCGACTTTGCTGAGTTCGACAAGTTCTTCGAGGGTAGAAAAGTGGGCAGGATCGTATTCCAGACCGGTCGATAAACCGAAGGCGCCGCCTTCCATCTCCTGGCGCATAAGTGTTTTCATTTTAGCCAGTTCGGCTGGAGTGGAAGGCCGAAGCAGATCGGTGCCCATGACCTGTTCACGAAGGGTACCTTGTCCGACCATGCTGGCGATGTTGATCGCCGGCGGATTCTGCTCAAGTTTGGCGAACCATGCGGCGAGCGGAAATTCCGACTCGCCGTCCTGACCAGCGAGGATGGTGGTTACGCCCTGGCGAATAACGACGTCGGCAGTCGGGTCCTTGAAAATACCGCTACCGGCGTGCGAATGCATGTCGATGAAACCAGGCGCGACTGCGAGTCCGGCCGCATCGATCGTGGTCTCGTTCGTGCGCGGCTGAAGATTGGGTCCGATGGCGATAATGCGGTCGCCCTGCACGCGAATATCGCCGCGAAATGGCGCACGACCGGAGCCGTCATAGATCAAGACGTGACGAATAAGCACACTTGACGCCTTCTGGGACGAATCGTGGGCGCGACTAACTGCGATCAGACTTGTCAGAAGCAAGGACAGCAGGAACAAGGACCGTACGACCCGGAGAGACATCTTTGCGAAACCTCGGAATTTGTGTAACAGCGAGGCTGACAAAGGTAACACCGGATCGTTACCGCAGCTACATTTACAGCGCGCTGGGGTGGCGCTAGAGTTTCGCGGATACGAGGTTCCAAGCACGGATGCGAGGTGATTCCGGCAAGGGGCGGGTGAGGGCCATATGTGGAAGACGGTTTACCTGACATTAGGAGTGCTGGTGGCGCGCTGGATTTTTCGCCGTCACCTAGAAGGCGATACCGTTACGCGATTGCGTACTGTGGGCGGGATTTAGATACAGGTTTTTCAGGTGTGCCGGACGAAACCGGCTGGCTGTTCTTGGGGGAGGCGGCCAGCCGGGTCCGGCACTTTTTGCATTTGGAGCTTAGGCAGCGCTTTTTTCGTGATGATGCTTGCGGCGTTTGCCGGGTTCGAGCAAGCCGAATCGCCCGTTTGAGTTGCGGTAAAAACGTTTTTTCGCCCGTGCCCGAATGTAAAGCATCTGGGGCAATGTGTGAGCGGGTTTGACGCCGAACTCCTGCCGGATGGCCTCCATAATGTCTTCCGCTTTCATTTCTCCGCGCTTTTCCAGTACTCGTTGCGCCATGTCGAGTGTGGAAAGAGGCTCCGCGATGGCGAGAGGAGGCATGTGCAAAAGCTTTGAATTCAAGATGTTGCCGTTACCAGGACGATAGGCGCGCAACAGGTTCTCAATCGCCTGTTTGCGTTGGCCCAATTCATGAATACGGCGGTCTATCTGCTGAAGTTCCCTGCGAAGAAGTGAAGTTAACTCCATGGCTTTATCCTTAATTGAGCCGGTTGGGAGGCGAAGAACTCCTGCCAGTCTGGATGCTGGAGTTGTCTTCCGGGTTTCCCGCCACCTTCTGACTAGTCGCGTCTTTGAAGGATGGTGATCTTGACGGTTTCACCTTCATGCTCAAAGGCGGAGGTAAGCAAAACCTCGCCGTGCGGAACCGTAAAGTTGTAGTCGGTGCCGTCAGCTACCGTGGGAAGCGAAAGGTGGCATGGCGGCGGTAACAAGGGTTTAACACTGCCGGCGCTCATATTGGCCAGTTCGCCCATCGCGTCGCGCATCTGATCGATCTCGACCTCGTGAGGGTCAACACCCAGAAAACGGGCGGTTGCCAACTGTGCAAGAGGTTGGGAACAGTCCACACGAACCGCGCCTTCCCAGGCGCCGGTAATTTGCACGCAGGCGCCGATTCCCTTAAGTTTGGCAGGCACTTCCGGAACCGGGTTTAACTCGATTTGCAACATACCGCTCCAGATGCTGTTGGTCATCTGTTTTACGTCATTGTCTTCAATCAGCATGATTCACCTAGGATCGCAAACGGTAATAAGCAGTAGTTTCATACGGCACTCGATCGAAGTTGGGATCGAGATTGAACGTGGTTTCGGCGCCTCCCAAGAACAGGTATCCGTCGGCGCGCAGGCTACGACGCATGCGCGCCAGAATCGTCTTCTTGGTATCAACGTCGAAATAGATCAAAACGTTGCGGACGAAAATGATGTCGCAGACTGGAAACTCTTTCCACGGCTCGGCGAGGTTGAAGGTGCGGAATTCGACAGTTCGCCTCAGATCGTCCGAGATCACCCAATCGAGGCCTTCTCGAGTGAAGTATCGGGCCAAGAGTTGAGCAGGGAGGCCTCGATTGATTTCTAATTGGGAGTAGTGTCCTCTTTGGGCCCGCTCAAGAACCGAGGTAGAAATATCGGTTGCGAGAAGCCGCACACTCCAGGCACGCAGTTCCGGAAAGTGTTCGCGCAACAGCATCGCAATGCTGTAGGGCTCCTGACCGCTGGAGCATGCGGCACACCAGATGCTCAGTCGTCGCTCGGCCGAGCGCTCGGCAATCACGGCGGGAAGAACGGCTTTTTGCAACGCCTGGAACGGCACGAGATCGCGGAAAAACCAGGTCTCGTTGTTGGTCATCGCGTTTACGACTTTGCGGTGCAGTGCGTCGAACGAATTGCTTCGTAAGTTTGAGATGAGGGCACGAATCGAATCAAAACCTTCTTGCGCCACGAGTTGCGCGAGTCGAGACTCGGCAATGTACTCCTTGCCGGCGTCGAGGACGATGGCAGTGTGCTCAGCCATGAGCTTGCGCAGATAATCGAATTCCACAGGACTAATGGACGACATGACACTCGCTTTCCATCGGGAGATGATGGCTTTCGCTTACCCGGCGAATCACTTCCATTGCGATTTGCCGCAACGGAAGGACTCTTTCTGCCAAGCCGGCCTGGGCCACAAATCCCGGCATGCCCCAAACCACGGAAGAAGCTTCGTCCTGGGCGAGGACGGTTGCACCCGCATCATGCAACAGCTGGGCGCCGCGCAGTCCGTCCTGCCCCATTCCGGTCATCACGATACCCAGGGCGCGTGGACCATAGACGCGAGCCACTGAGCGGAATAGCACATCAACGGCCGGCCGGCAGGAGTTCTCCTGCGGAGTCTGGAGGGTCCTCAAGTGCACGCTGGTACCTCGCTGTTCGACCACGAGGTGGAAGTCGCCCGGAGCGATAAAGATTTTTCCGGGTCTCAGAGTCTCCTCGTTGGAAGCCTCACAAACGGGGAGACGGCAGTATCCATTGAGGCGTTCTGCGAGGAAACGCGTAAACGTGGGCGGCATGTGCTGGACCACGAGCACCGGCGCCAAAAAGTCGGATGGAAACTGCGGCAAAACTTCGGCAAGGGCATTGGGACCGCCGGTGGAAGTGCCAATGGCGACGACTTCGATGGGATGTCTGATGGTACGAACCGCATTTGTTCTTTGCGGCGCGAGCGGAATGGCTGGAGATGAAAGCGATGGACGATATAGCGCCTTGATCTTGGGAATCAGTTCCCGCCGGATCGCTTCCATCGCTACCGTCACGCTACCGACGTTGGCCGGCTTGGTAACGTAGTCGCGAGCTCCCAACGCGAGAGCATCGAGGGTTGCCGCGGCACCTCTTTGCGTCAAAGTGCTGAACATGATCACCGGCAAATTTGGGTGGGACTCTCGAAGACGTCGCAGAACTTCGAGACCATCCATTTCCGGCATTTCGATATCGAGGGTGACAATGTCAGGCAGAGATTGTTCGATTATGGAAAGTGCGATTCGACCATTGGCCGCAACGCCGCTGATTTCCAGCGAAGTATCCGTCGCGAGCGCATCCCGAATAATCCGCCGTACCACTACCGAATCATCCACGATCAGCACTCGAATCTGTTTCATACGGTTTGTGGAACAAGGCCAAGGATCTGCAGCTTTTCCATAACGGAATCGGAGGTGAACGGTTTCATGATGTATTCGTTGGCGCCGCTCTGAAGTGCACTCTGGACCTGCTCAAGCTCAGTTTCGGTGGTCACCATCACGATTTTGATCGCATCGTACTGATGGTTAGCCCGTACCGCGCAAAGAAATTCGAAACCATTCATCTGCGGCATGTTCCAATCGACGAGCGCAAAGTCCACCGATTCGGTTTTCTGCAACTGCCGTAAAGCTTCCGAACCATTGCCCGCTTCGATAGTCTCGATCCCGGCTTTTCTCAGGGTCATTCGCAAGACCGAGCGCATAGTAGAGGAATCGTCAACGATCAATGCGCGCACAGGATTCGCCACCTTTCCAAGCTGCTCACTCAGGGGATTCTTCGGCAAAAATGTTGGAGGGTTTAAAAAAGGGCGGCCAAGACGGCCGCCCAAAAAGGTGACACGAATTAATGAACCACTTCCGCGAAGGCTGCCTCCGGAACAGGGATATATTTGCCGTTAGTGCGGCCGCGAGCTGAACCTTGCAAAGATTTCGCCGCAGACGCATCGGCATCATCGTATTTGAACTGCGAGACCAGTTCCTGCAGTTCTGCCGCCATACGTTCGAGAGACTGGGCCGATTTCTGCGTATCGACAGCGCCGGAAGTCGTCTGACGAGCGGCTTCGGCAACCCCGCTAATGTTCTTGGTAATGTCAACACCTCCCTTGGCTGCTTCCGCCAGGTTGCGAGTGATTTCATTCGTCGTTGCACTCTGCTCTTCGACCGCACTGGCAATCGTGTTCTGAATGTCGCTGATCTGGTTGATGACCTCGCTGATCTGCGCGATCGCAGCCACTGCACCTTTGGTGTCGCCCTGGATCGCCTCGATTTTGCGGCTGATGTCCTCGGTCGCTTTGGCCGTTTCCTTGGCGAGTTCCTTCACCTCGTTGGCAACGACCGCGAAGCCTTTTCCAGCTTCTCCGGCGCGAGCAGCCTCGATGGTCGCGTTCAGAGCGAGCAAGTTGGTTTGTTGGGCGATGGAGGTAATGACCTTGATCACCTGGCCGATTTCGGCTGACGATTGCCCTAGTTTGCCGATCGTCTGGTTGGTGGTCTCGGCGGTTTTGACAGCCGAGAGAGCGACCTTGGTAGCTTCCGCGGTATTCTTTGCGATCTCCTTGATGCTGGCTCCCATTTCATCGGAGCCGGTCGCCACTGTCTGGATGTTTTTCGACACCTGTTCAGAAGCGGCAGAAACTACATTGGCCTGGGCCGAGGTTTCGTCGGCGCTGGAACTCATCTGCTGACTCACCTTATTGAGTTCCTCAGCGGACGAGACGAGAGCAGTCGTGCTGCGACCGATCTGTTGCATTGCCTGACGTACCTGGATGGCCAGCGTGTTGATGGACCGCTTCAGCTTGTCAAATTCCCCGCGATAATTCTCGGTGACTTCGACGGTGAGATTGCCGGCCGCCAGTTTGTCAAGGACGGCCGCGAACTGCCGCATCGGCTGGACAATGGCTTCCAGCAGCTGGTTGATACCTCCGATCAGGCGCGCATTGCCTCCGCTGAAGCGGCTGACGTCAGCCCGCGCGTCAAGATCCCCTTCCATGGCGGCGGAAAGCAGATGATTCACTTGCTCGCCGCGTGCGGTCACAATCTGAACCACCTGATTGATGCTGTCCTTCAGTCGTTTGTATTCCCCGTGGTAATCCTCGGTGATTGCGTCCGGCACCTCGCCTTGGGCGAACTTGTCCAGCGCTTCGACCGCAATATTCAGCGGCTTCACGATCGTGTTAAGGGTCTCGTTGATACCGTCCACGATCTTGCGGAAATCGCCGTGATGCTTGTTCGCATCCGCGCGCGTCGAGAGGTGTCCCTCGATCGAGGCTCGCACCAGCATGGTGGTGTCGACGATGAGGCTCTTCAGGTTGGAACGCACCTGCTCGATGGTTTCGTTAATGAAGGCTTTCTTTCCCGGGAATTTCTCCAGCGGTGCTTCGAAGTTGCCGCGGCCGAACTCGGCGATGCATGCCATGGCCTTTTTCTTGACGGTGATGTGGCCGGCGACCATATCGTTGATGCCTTGCGCGACTTTTCTGAAGTCACCCTGAAATTTTGCGGTGTCGATCTTTACATCGATGTCGCCGGCGTCGTGCTCTTGCGACATGTGCGCCATCTCCGCCATGAGGCTCATCAGGTTCGAACGCACCTGTTCGATGGTGTCGTTGATGAAAGCTTTCTTACCGGGGAATTTCTCCAGCGGTGCTTCAAAATTGCCGCGGCCGAATTCGGCGATGCATGCCATGGCTTTTTTCTTGACCGTGATATGTCCGGCGACCATGTCGTTGATGCCCTGAGCAACTTTCTGGTAATCGCCCTGAAACCGTGACGAATCGATCGCTGCGTCAATGTCACCGAGATCATGCTGCTCCGACATTCGCCTCATTTCTGACATCAGCCCTTGCAGGATGTGCACCAGGTTGGCGAGTGCTTTTCCCAGCGCGTCCTTCTCGGACGCGGTGGTAACGGTAACGCCAAGATCGCCGGCAACAATTCTCTCTGCTTCGCTGACATGGATCTTCAACATCGATACCATCTTCCGAAGCGCCTCCGCCAACATTCCTATTTCGTCTCCGGAGTGGTGATCGACCGTGTGATTCACGTCTCCTGCAGCGATCGATTCAGCCGCATCGGTCATTTGTGTCATCGGTCGCGTGATCATTCGTGTCAATACGATTCCCAGTACGGCCGCGAGAAGCACTCCTAAACACGCAACCATCAGGCAGGCAGTAAATGCGGTGCTTGACGCGGCTGACAGGTCCGTCAATTCCTTTTCGCTCATCTTCTCGTTCAGGGCAGCCAGACGATCAACCGCATCACTCATCGCAGCAGCCTTGGCGCTTCCTGCTAACAGGTCATTCGCAGCTTCCTGGCGCTGATTTCGTCTCAGAGCCGGGAGAACGCCATCGATGACCTGCTGATACTGCCGGTCGCTTTCTTTCACTTCCCCGAAAACACGCGAATCCTCGTCAGCAAAAAGGCGATTGTCGCTAGCGATCGTCTTCTCATACTCAGATTCAGCCTGTTCCAGGTGCTGACGCGCACCATTTAGATCCTGAATCAAGTTGTCGCGCCGGTCGGGGCTGTCGAGTGCAACCAGACGGTTCGTTTGCACCCGTATTTCCAGAAAGGCCGACCGTAGCTTGCCAATGCTATTGACGTTTTGCGCGTTGGTTTTCCAGCCTTCGGTATAAGAACTATCTGTCGAACGGAGCTTGACGGCTCCGTATAAGCCAACAACAGCACATAAGGCTGCGACGATCAGGAACGCTCCGATCAGCTTTGTACCTAACTTAACTTTATTCAGCATTAGTCCCTCTCTTGAACCTGCTCGTCGGCCCGCATCTTTTTGGGCACGGCTGCTTTCTGTTTCCTGTCGGCTTAGCTGTGCAGGTTAGGGACCATATCTGATGAGAGGAATTTAAAACTCTGGGGCGCTATCCGTCGCAAGCTCCCGAAAAGTTCATTGGGGCCATGGTCGCAGTCCCGATGGTAGGCGATAAGTCGAGGGCGCTCAGAAATCTCTCATAGGATTGAGACATCCGATGCGGCCACGTGTCGACCATTCGCCTATCGCGCGTTTTCGATCGCCAGTGCCATGCCCATGCCGCCGCTGACGCAGAGAGTTGCCACCCCACGCTTCGCGCTTCGCTTGAGCATTTCATGTGCGAGGGTCACAAGAATTCGGGTCCCGGTACATCCGATTGGGTGTCCGAGGGCGATCGCTCCGCCGTTCACGTTCAGCCGGTCGCGATTGAAATGAAGTTCGCGATCGCAGGCCAGCACCTGCGCGGCGAACGCTTCGTTCAACTCGACGAGATCGAAGTCCTCGATGTCGAGGCCGGTTTTTTCCTTCAACTTCCTCATTGCCGGAACCGGGCCGATCCCCATCGTTCTCGGATTCACCCCAGCCGAAGTTGCTGCGATGATTCGCGCCAGTGGCTTTAGATCGTTCTGCGTTACGAACTGATCGCTTGCCAGCACCATCGCCGCCGCGCCGTCGGTAATTCCAGATGAGTTTCCTGCCGTGATCGTGCCCGTTTTTGAAAACACCGGAGGCAGCTTCGCCATCTTCTCCGATGTCGCACCGAAGAACGGGTGTTCATCCTGCTCGAAGACCGTCGTGCTTTTCTTCGATTCAATCGAGACCGGCACAATTTCGTCTTTGAAGCGCCCGGCCTTGATCGCCGCCTCGGCGCGCTGCTGGGTACATAGCGCATACTGATCTTGTTCTTCGCGGCTGATCTGGTACTCTTCGGCCAACACCTCAGCGGTTTCGCCCATCACCATCTTCGCCATCGGACAGAAGAAGCCGTCGCGATACATCCCATCGACTAATTCCTGGTTGCCCATGCGGAAGCCCCAACGCGCCTCCAAATAATAAGGAAGGCGCGACATCGACTCGGTCCCGCCGCACAGCACGCAATCCAAATTGCCGTTGCTGATTTCCTCGAAAGCAAGAGCGATGCTCTTCATGCCCGAAGCGCAGGCCATATTCACCGTATAGGCGGGGACCGTCTCCGGAACACCGCTGCGAATCGAAACCTGGCGTGCGACATTGGGGCCGCCGCCGGCCTGGCGCCCATTTCCGAAGATGGTCTCCTGCACTTGTTCAGGGGAAAAATGGGCACGTTCTATTGCCGCTTTCGCCGCAACCACCCCCATGTCAGCTGCCGTGAGCGGCGACAGCGAGCCACCGAATTTGCCGATCGGAGTGCGAACCGCGGAGAGGATGAAGACGTCCGTCATGGCAGGCCTCGAAAAAGGCCAGTCTATCAAAGCGCCGACCCGCGCCACTTCGGCGGGCGATGTGTTCTACTAGAGACAAGACAAATGCCAGTTCTGTTCGGAATCAATCCAGTCATAGAGGCGCTGAAGGCCGGATCCCGCTCATTCGATTACGTGGCGGTGATGGCTGGAAGACGCGATGCCCGCGCACAGCTGATATTCGAAACCGCCCGCGACGCAGGGGTCCCCGTCCGCCAGGTTTCGCGCGATCAACTGGAGCGGCTGGCGGGCACGCATTCTCATCAGGGGGTGGTTGCCGTCACCTCAGAGAAGCAGTATAGCGACATCGATGAGGTTCTCGACAACAAAAGGGGTGAACACAACTTTCTCGTTGTGCTCGACGGGGTTGAAGACCCGCACAATCTTGGCGCGATCATTCGAACCGCTGATGGCGCCGGGGCAGACGGAGTAGTAATTCCCGAACGTCGGGCAGTGGGCGTGACGGGAACGGTGTTGAAGGCTTCGGCGGGAGCGGCCGAGCATCTTCCCATTTCGCGCGTTACGAATATCAATCGCACTCTCGAAGACCTGAAAGAACGTAATATCTGGACCATCGGTCTCGATGAACGCGCCAAAAAAAGCTACGACGAGATTGACTACAACATGGACTGCGCCCTGGTGCTAGGCGCCGAAGGCAGCGGACTGCATGAGATGGTCCGCAAGAAATGCGACTTTCTCATCTCGATTCCCATGCAGGGTCATGTCTCATCGCTCAATGTTTCCGTGGCGGCAGCAGTCGTCATGTATGAGGTGCTGCGCCAGCGGCGCCATCCTAAGGCAAAGAAGTCTTAATGTTTTCTTTCTTCCGTAACTCTTTAATTTTTCTAATTGTTTTGTCGTCGGTCGCGTTCGGGCTGGATCGGAACGCGTTCACCTTCACCAAGTACGACCTCGGAGTGCGAGTCGATCCGGATGGCCAGGCGATGGCCGTACGCGGCAAGGTTGCGCTTCGCAATGATTCCGATAAACCGCAATCGGCCGTGGCTTTGCAGATTTCTTCAACGCTTGACTGGCGCATGATCGAACTGGACGGCAAGGCGCTCGAATATGTTTCAGAGCCCCAGACCACCGATATCGACCATACCGGACAAGTTACAGAAGCGGTGGTAAAGCTTCCGGCGCCAATCGCGCCCAAAGGGTCGATCGAACTGGACCTTGGTTACAGCGGTACGGTCGCGCAGGACGCCACCCGCTTGACCCGGCGCGAAGTACCCGCGGATCAAGCTCAAGCCAGCGAATGGGACCGTATCTCTTCGGTATTCACCGGTGTGCGTGGCGTGGGACACGTGATCTGGTATCCGATTGCTGCAAATCCCGCGAACCTTTCCGACGACACGCTGTTCTCGACCATCGCACAATGGCAACAGCGCGAGGCGCAAGCGTCCATGAAGACGCGCGTCTGCTGGATCGCCGACGAAGATCATCCGGCCCTCACCGTCGTCGCCAACGGTAACTTCGAAGGCATTGGCGGTATCACGGACGCAGGGGAAGGCAATCGAGGTGGTTGCACGAGCTTTTCATTTACCGATCTTCAGACGACGGTTCCCACGTTTTCGATTGCGCCATTCGAAATGATCACCCGCCCGATCATCTCGTTGTACTTCCTGACCGGGCACGACACGCAAGCATCAGAATACGCTGCGGCAGCGGAGAAGGTGCAGCCCGAGGTCGAATCGTGGTTCGGAAAAGCCAGCGAGAAAGTACAAGTAATCGAGTTACCTGAGGCTAACGACGCACCGTTCGATTCCGGCTCGACTCTTTTTGTTCCTCTCGACACACGCGACAAGAAGCAGGTGGAACTCGCGATGGCTCACCAGTTGACCCACGCGGCATTCCACAGCCCCCGTCCGTGGATCTCGGAAGGCCTGGCAAGTTTTGCTTCGTTTCTGGTTCGTGAACAGACCGATGGCCGTCATGCTGCCATAGACTACTTGAATGCGACATTGCCAATTCTAGTAGCCGCAGAAAATCAGAATCCTGCTGCTTCAAAGCCATCGGGCGATTCCGCTCAGTCGCTCGTGTCTACAGACGACGAAGTCTATTACCGGGTCAAAGCCGTTTGGGTCTGGTCGATGCTCCGAGACATGATTGGTAATAAAGCGCTTCAGGCTGTGCTTGCCAAGTATCGTGCCGCTGACGACATGGATCCAACGTATATTCAGCGATTGATCGCTGTGCAACACAAGAAGGACCTGGAGTGGTTTTTTGACGACTGGGTCTATCGAGACCGTGGCCTGCCGGAACTTAAGATCGCGGCGGCGGTGCCGCGAGAAACCCTGGAGAACTCCTACGTTGTCGCGGTGACCGTGGAAAACTCTGGCGGCGCGGGGGTCGAAATCCCAGTCACGGTTCGGAGTGCCGTTGCCGAACAGACTCAGCGGACCGTGGTTCCGGCGCATCAGAAGGTAATCACTCGCCTGACGATCGCGGGAAAACCCACGTCAGTAACAATTAACGACGGTAGTGTTCCTGAAGGTGACCTGTCGGACGATCGTTTGGAGCTGAAGTAGGGCGGTTTAGGTCGTTCGCCGCCATCGCCGCTCTTGTTCAATCGACAACGACGGTAGATTCCTGAACCACTATCTCGTAAACAGCCTCGTCGTTTGGAGGCAGGGGACGTCCCCAGAGTCGCATTACACGGGACTTTCCGATAGTGCCACGGCATTTGATTTCAATGTCGTTGAACGGCTCAGCCCACCGGACTTCTTCGAGCAGTCCTTTGAGGTCGACCTTGCGCTGGAGAACCTGGGTCAGCGATTGCCCCAGCAGCGTGCGAACGTCGGAGAATCCCATCTGCGATGCAAAGGTGATGTTGATTCGTTTCAGCAGTCCTCTGGCGTCCACGGTAGCGACCCCCATGGGAAGTGAATCAACCATGGTGCGCCATCTCATGTTCAGCGCGGTGAGGCGGCGATCCACGTCAATGATTCGTTGTGCAATGGCCAGCCTGGCGACGAATTCTTCCTGTCCAAACGGCTTGGCAAGACAATCGTCGGCACCCGCCTCCAGTGCGACCAACTCGTCCACACGCTGTACAGTCGGCAACATCAGCAGTAAATAGGTGTAAAACGGATCGCCGCGCGCCCGCAAGCGGCGGCAAATCTCCATCGCATTCAGGCCAGGCAACCGCCGGTCGATGATGATTAGCCTGGGAGCTTCTCTCTCTTCCAAAACAGACCACGCACGATCTCCATTCACCACGAGCATTGGGTCCAGGCCGGAAGCCTGCAATCGTGAACAGACGAATTCCTGCCACATCGGTTCGTGATCGGCAACAAGCACTTTCATAGAATAGGCCCGCGTGTAGGCGGCCGTCAGCGCAAACATCGGCAGTATCGGCGAGTTACTCCAGCCGATAAAAACAACACAGCGTTTGCTTCACGTCACCATAGGCATGTGATGGCAATCACCGTGAGTTTGGACATGCCGGTAGTACGGTAAGTGCGTACGACGGTTCATCGCCGTCATCTCGTGAGGAGAACGCAATCATGGCCTATGTGATCACGAATACCTGCACCAAGGACGCGCTGTGCGTCGATGCCTGCCCGACGGACTGTATTCACCCGCGGAAGGACGAACCTCAGTTTGAAGCGGCGACCCAGCTCTACGTGGACTTCGATAACTGTATCGATTGTGGCGCGTGTGTTGGCGTGTGCCCCAGCAATTCGATCTTCCTGAAAGATGAGTTGCCGGAAGAGTTCGCGAATTTCATCGAAGAGAACCAGAAGTACTACACCAACGCATAAATCATCTCGCGGCCGCTCCTTTGTCCTCCTCCGCGGCTTCGGGTTCTGGTTCTTTAACGCAGCGACAGGAATCACTCTTCGATCGCTGCGTTTTCTTTTTGCACAAAATGGTCTGAAAACTCTAAGAAACAGAGACCCTTAAAATCCTCCCATCCAACTTGGACCTGAAACTGCGTTTATCCATGTTCCTGAGGCCGAGTCATGAGCGAGATGGACGACATCATTAAAGAATTCTTAGTGGAAAGTAACGACAACCTCGACCAACTGGATTCGGGGCTAGTGGAACTGGAAAAGGATCCTCAGTCGCAAGAGCTGCTGGGTGGTGTTTTCCGCGCCATCCACACCGTAAAGGGCACCAGCGGAGTGTTGGGTTTCTCCAAGCTGGAGTCAATCGCACATGGCGGCGAAAATCTACTCAGCAAATTACGAGATGGAAAGTTGCGTCTGAATACCGACATAACTTCGGGATTATTGAAGATGGTCGACGCAATTCGCGAGGTGCTCCGCGCGATCGAGAGCACCGGCAGTGAAGGAGACGGGAACTATACCGAGATCACAAGCATGCTGAGTTCCCTGCTGGATCGTGAACTGGCAAACGCGACATTGCTTACAGGTGAGCCCAGACGATTGGGACAGATCCTTACCGAGAACCTGAGTATTCCTCAAGATGCAATCGACGCGGCACTGTCGCAACAGAGCGCAGGCGATCTGCGTCGCATTGGCGAGATTTTGGTCGAGCAGGGGACGATTGAACCGCAAGAGGTACTCCACGCGCTGAAAACACAGGCAGGCGAAACCTCAACGCAAGTATCAGCCAGCAACATTCGCGTAGATGTTGGCCTGCTGGACAAACTGATGAATCTGGTGGGAGAACTGGTACTGACGCGAAACCAGATTCTGCAAGTCACAGCGTCGCAGAAAGATGCCTCGTTTGTCGGGGCGGCCCAGCGGCTGAATCTCATCACCACCGAGTTGCAGGAAGGCGTGATGAAGACGCGCATGCAGCCGATCGGCAATGTCTGGAACAAGTTCCCCCGTGTGGTTCGCGATCTTTCGGTTCAGTTTGGGAAAGCGGTCCGCATCGAAATGGAGGGGACCGAGACCGAACTCGACAAGACCATCATCGAGGCAATCAAGGATCCCCTGACCCACATTATCCGCAACGCGGTCGATCACGGCATCGAGATGCCTGAGACGCGGCGTGCCCAGGGCAAGCCGCCTGAAGGTAAGCTCTTGCTCCGCGCTTTTCACGAGGGCGGGCAAGTGAATATCGAGATTTCGGACGATGGCGGCGGCATCGATCTGGAGCGGCTGAAGAAGAAGGCCATTGAACGGGCGCAGGTTACAGGTGAGCAAGCCGCAAGAATGTCAGAGCGGGAGGCACTGAACCTCGTCTTTTTGCCTGGACTCTCGACTGCAGAAAAGGTAACGAATGTCTCCGGACGCGGCGTGGGAATGGACGTAGTGAAGACAAACGTCGAGAAGATCGGTGGCGTGGTTGACATCCACAGTGTGCCGCGCCAAGGCACGACGTTAAAGATCAAGATCCCGCTCACGCTGGCAATCATCCCGGCTTTGATTGCCACGAGTGGCGGCGAACGCTTCGCCATACCGCAAGTCAGTCTTCTTGAATTGGTGCGTCTCGAAGGGGCAGAAGCATCAACTGCTATTGAAGATATTCATGGCGCTCCGGTGTATCGCTTGCGCGGAAAGCTGTTGCCCCTGGTGTTCCTGAATCAAGCGCTGCGACTGGCGAATTCGGGCAGCGCTGGTTTTCGCCCAGCGGAATCGTTTCAGTTCGATGCCGCTCGCATAAGCCATCTAGCATGGAAGGACAAGCTGAGGAACTATCTCGATGGTCAGGGAGAGATTAGCCCACAAACCGCGGAGTCGCCACGAGATTGCGCGTTGGGTCAATGGCTCTACGGATCCGCATTCAAGCAATATTCGCATATTCCCGAGATACAGAGGCTGGAAGAAAGACATCGCGAAATGCACGCAATGGTCGGGAGCGTGATTCGGTCGCATCAGGCAAAGAATAACGCGGCGGCCGACGAAAGATACTCTCAGATCGAGCCGATTTCCCGCGAAATCGTGAAGCTGTTACTAAACCTGGAAAAGCAGCTGGAGAAGCTCTTCTCGATCAACATTGTGGTCTTGCAGGCCGACGAGCATCAGTTCGGTCTTGTCGTGGACGAAATCAACGACACCGAAGAAATCGTAGTAAAACCACTGGGAAAGCAGTTGAAAGGAATCGACTGTTTTGCGGGAGCAACCATCATGGGAGACGGACAGGTTGCGCTGATCCTCGATGTGTTGGGAATCGCCCAAACCGCCAATGTCGTGACCGAAGTTCGTGATCACGCCGTGATCGAGACTGCGATCCAAAAAACCGACAGGGTGGCGGGACGAGATGCCTGGCTTGTTTTCACCGCGGGCGGTCGTCGCATGGCGATTCCCCTTGGAATGGTGGCGCGTCTGGAAGAGTTCTCGGCGAGCCAGATGGAATACTCCGGCGACGGATTGGTAGTCCAATACCGAGGACAGATCATGCCCTTAATTGATATCGCAAGGCGGCTCAACCTGGATCCGGGTCGCGAACCGGAGGGTACGCTCCAAGTCGTGGTTTACTCCGAAGCAGGTCGGAGCATTGGCTTGGTGGTGGAACAGATCGTCGACGTCGTCGAGCAGGCGGTTTCCGTGGAGTGCGTTCAGGGAAGTTGCGGATTGATGGGATCGGCCGTGTTGCAGGAGAAAGTGACGGATTTGTTGGATGTCAGGACCCTTGTCCAACAGGTTCCGGGGCGGGAGATTCGCGCATGAACTCGAGTCAGCAATTTTGCACCTTTTTCCTCAATGGACTCTTCTTCGGAGTCGAAGTTGAAAGAGTGCAGGAGGTTATCCGGCACCTATCGACCACGCGAGTTCCTCTGGCGCCGGCGGTCTTGGGTGGGCTGATCAACCTCCGCGGCCAGATCGTGACTGCGGTGGACTTACGTCGCCGCCTCGAAATGCCAGAGCGCACTGAGGGACAAGTTTCCATGAACGTGGTCGTCTGTACCGACGATGGCGCGGTAAGTCTCCTCGTTGACGAGATTGGCGATGTAGTGGAAGTCAGCAATAACGATTTCGAACCTCCACCGGATACACTGAGCGGAGTGGCACGCGAGCTAATTCGAGGAGCGTTCAAGTTGAAGGATAAATTGTTGTTGCTAATCGACACTGAACGCGCGATCGGTCGAGCCTAGCTGATCCAGCACGATCGCAGAAGAATTGTCTGCCATTCGAGCCAGCCGACTGCGAAAAAAATGACCCGCTACCTGGTTCGGTAGCGGGTGTTTTTCGTGGCCGTCCCGGGTTCAGCCTAAAGCCGTTGGTCAGGCCTGACGAATTCGCAAGAGTCAAAATCTCTCAAAGAGCAAGCGGCAAAAAGGTTTCGTCTTCTGAATATGCAGCTCTCATGCCAAAGTCTAGATTGCCTGGCCTATCCACAACCTATTGATAAGACTAAGTTTAGGCAGGGGTATCCCAGTCCTCGAAACCGTAGAGCTGCAAGACTTTGCACACTCAGGGAGGCAACTTAGAAACAGTTTGGCGTCGGGTTACTTTTTGCCTCGCTGCCCTGTTACGCCAGCGTCTTCCGAGGCCATAGGCTAAGGACGCGGGCGAGACGAACCATGCGATATCCAAGCGATGCCCACTTCGGGAGTTTTGAAGACGAGTACTCGGCCAAGCCGGGCGTGAACACAAAATTTGCTGCCTGGTGAATCTGGCTGTTTATGGAATCTCGGGCCACAAGCATGTCGCGATGCCAGTCCAAGTAGCTGTTGGGTTGCCCCCGACGCAGGTTTTGCTCCAATCGCCGGGCGACAGCCTGGACTCCCGCATCGCCATGATGATCAAGCTTTGTTGTGATGTCTTTGTAGACTAGCCGAACCAGCTCCGCGCCGAGCAACAAAATTCTTCGCCATCCCCAACGTTCGGCGGAACTGAGTATCTCATCCCAATCGAGTGGGTATTTCCGAATTGTGCGGGCCAGATCGGCAACCCATATTAGTTTCGACCAGTTATGTTTCCAGCCGTGTATGCACAACATCCCGACCAGGTCTTCGGGCTTCGGCGCGTTCACAGTTTCTCCCGCAACCGAAATCTGGGTGATGCGGTTCCAAAGCCCCTCGTTGTCGAACGACAGCGCAAGCGTTCGAGGCGCGGGCGCCCATTGCAACTCCAGTAAAACCTGCGAAGCCGGATGACGAAATTGCTCTTCCGAAGCATTCCGCAACAGCGCGGGACGCAGATACGCGGCCACCGGGGACACTTGCTGATATCCCCAATCGCACAAAACTTGGCCAGCACGTTCAACATCAATTTGCCGGACAAGGAAATCGAGGTCAGAACATTCCCGTAACGCAAAACTGCCCCACAGCTGTTCGGCCAGTACAGTGCCTTTGTACGGAATTGCCTCGATGCCGTTTTCGCGCCACGCATGCACGACTTGTTTAGTCTCTTCCAGCAACCCGAAATTCCGTAGCAAGTTCGATTGGAAATCGCTCCGTAAGCGAGCGCGAATCTGTGCCGGAATCGTTATTCCATCCTGTGACTCGAGAAGCCGATGCGCCAGCAATGGAATCAAAGAGTGGTGACGCGCATGACGCAGGAGAGTGTCCCACGAAACCCCGTCGAACCATTCGAAAAGAAGCGCGTGGTTGGGAGAACTTACAGCTACGAGAATCCGGTAAATCGCGTCGTTGGGCGCTGCGCCCGAGGGCAGGTCGGATTTCGGCGTTCCCAGCCCGTGCGCTGTTGTAAACACTGTGCTCATGCCGGACTGTTCACGATGATTGGTTCTTCCTCGTCCTCTTCGAAGGAAGTAACCTCCGGTTCGCGAACGCGATGCCGGAACGGCGTTGCCGCCGCCGAACACAATACATAAAACATTGCCGCATTCGCTGCGATGTGCAGGTTGAAATCGAGCGCACTATGAGCAAGCAGAGCCACCACTCCAGTTAGCGCGCCAAGTGTGAGCACTGTACCCTTCTCGTCGTTCCCCGTAAGAATTTTGCGGAATCCTTCGCGGAAGACTCCGATCAGAAACCAGCCGACAATTGCTATCCCGGCAAGTCCCATCTCCACCAGTAACTCAAGATAATCATTGTGAGCGTGATTCACTCGTAAATTGGTAAAGAAGCTGCGGTACTCGGGATAAATGGTTGGAAATGTACCCCAGCCGAAGCCGAAGAGTGGCTTGTGCAACCACATTCCTATGCAGTCTTTGTAAATCGCAAGACGATAGTGATCTTGAGTCTCTGTGAGTCGCTGCAACGTCTTGCCATTGGCCAGCAAGAGCACGACCACTACCACCGCCGCTGCAATTGCTAATGTCAGCAGCAGAGTGCGATACCGCCGCGTCATCCGGAAGAGCATCATGGACAGAAAAATCATCGCTACCGCAAGCCCAAGCATTCCGCCTCGGGAACGCGAAAAGACAATGCTGACGACCATCATGGTTGCCGCGAACAACAACAGGTTTCGCTTCGCGCCACATTCGAGAAACGCTGCAGCGCCGGCGAGCGGAGCCAGCATCTCCATCAGTCCTGCATAGTGATTGCGGTTAATGTAGGGACCGTAAATGGAGATCGCATCCTCACGAGGACCCACCAACCAGTAAATTTTGTCTGCGCCTAACAGATCCTGCGTCAAGGCAAACAGTGCGATGCAGAAGCCGAAGATTGCCATCACTAAAACGAGATCGTGGAGCTTTTGCCGCCGTGAGAAGATGCCTCCGCTCAGCAGAAGCAAGACTCCCGCCGGTATCAGGTTCAAGGCTTCCTCTAATGTGGCGTAACGATAACCGGTCGCACCTGTAATGAACTGCAGGACGATGATTCCAACGAAGGTAAATGCAGGCAGATACAGCGGGCTCCTCGGCAATTCAATTTCGCCTCGCAGATACTGGCGCATACCCCATAAGGCAAACAGCACCAACGCCGCTGTGCGCTGCACAAACTGTCCCCAACCTTCAGTGGAACCGAAGAGCAGCACCCCGGACATCAGTAATCCCATCGTGCCATAGAAAATCGCATCATCGAGCCATTCCGCGGTCGGGCGTATCGACGAAGACGACGGCGATTGAGTGACTGTCATGTCGATCACGAATTGTGATTCGCGGTAGCGATGCATCTCAGTTTCTTTCGATCCTCACATCATCAAGCCATAGTTTTCCCCGAATGCGACCATTCGCCGGATCGCGCGCCAGTGCAATCTTCACCAACTCGGTTCCTGGAGGAACGGTTAACTCGGCGTCAATCTCCCGCCAGGGAAAAGTTCCCAACGCTTCGTCGGTCAGCAAGAGATAAGAGTGGGAATAGGCATCGGTGACGGCCAGCCTCACCCCGTGCGCCGCCTCAAGTTCTTCCGCATGAACCCAGCCGCTTACTCGGTAATGTGCGCCCGGCTGGACAATCACGAACTGGCTGAATCCAAAGTCCTGTACGTTGTCACCATCAATCTGGAAAGAAAGTGATCGGGTTCCACTGTGGAACGTTGCAGTATCTAACGTTGCAGTTATGCCCGACGACGGAACGTACCGCCACCCGAATCCGCCGTTAAGCAGATCGTTTTCAAAATCGCCATTTGTAACGAGGTCGCTTTCCGGGGTGCCACCTTGCAGAACGGGATCCCGCTTTGCCAGTTCCGACCATGCTTTGAAAGCCTGCTGAGGACTGTGCCGGGAAATGAGCGAATCAAGATAGAAGAAGGCATCGTGCGCTTGCAGAGGACCCGAGGCTAAAAGCACGGTTGGCCAAACATGATCGGCGGCTTCATTCTCATTCCGATCGATGAGCCAGTGCATCATTTGCAGGCGCGCAGATGTGGTCGGGGGGATCGCTATCAGCGCTTTGTCGATATTGTTGTTCGAAGCGCGATAAGCGATTTGCATTACGCCCTGCGCATAATGCTCATCGTTTTGGAATACTCCACGAAGTAACGTGAGGCCGTAATCCAGATCGGTATAAAGGAACAGATTGGCCGCCTGCCACTGCACATCTGTGTCTTTCGGCTCGCAGACGAGCGCGCGACGGACTGCCTCAGCACGTCGATCGTCTTCGCCGAGAATGTCATAGCCGCCGGCCAACTCCAACCAGGCACGTGACGAATGAGGATCGATGGCTACTGCTCGTTCAAGATGGGAAACCGCGAGCTTGGGATCGCCAACGGCGGCGTCTGTAAAGATCAGGCCAAGTGCTTCTTCATGACGGGCATTTAAAGGTTGGATCCGGGCTGCCCATCGCTCGTTTTGAAGGCTAAAGGTTCTTTCCAACCAATGCTCGGCGACGGCTTGCAGACATAGCGCCCACGACAGCGACAACAAGGCCACGCCTCCTATGAGGAATGCGCACTTGCGGACGGGGGAAGATAGAGCTATCCGCATGCTGTTCTCGCCTCGCCCGCCGTTCATTCGTGGTGCCTAGGCGTGCTTCGGTGTCTCCTCGGAATAGCGGCCGTAGCCTCCGTACTTGGAACCGTAATAGTAGTAGTGGTAATAGTCCGGAGAATCCACATCGACCGCGTTTACCACCACGCCCAGAACTCGAGCGTTTACCTGTCCGAGCAGTTCGCGCGTGCGTCGCAGGGCGGCTTTCGTGGTGTTACCGGAACGAACTACCAGCACTACTGCATCCATGTCCACTGAAAGCAGGATTGAGTCCGTCACTGAAAGCGCAGGTGGAGTATCGAAGATCACATGGTCATATTCCTGCCGCCACTGCAGGATCAACTGCTTCATCAGGCTGGAACCCAGCAATTCCGCCGGATGCGGCGGCGGAGGTCCTGCTGGAAGCAGAAAAAGGTTCGGCAACTGTGGCACATGCGTTATGGTGTACTCCAGTTGGCTGGCGCCAGTGAGAACCGTGCTCAAGCCCACACGCGGCTTGATGTTGAACACCTTATGAATACTTGGCCGTCGCAGATCGGCATCCACCAGCAACACTCGCGCACCCTTCTGCGCAAGTGTCACCGCCGTATTTATACTCGTGGTGGTCTTCCCTTCCTGTGGCAGAGCGCTCGTAACCAGCATCACGCGCGGCGGAGATCCTGAAGCGCTCAACAGGATGGCAGTGCGCAATGCGCGATAGGACTCCGAGATATCCGACTTCGGCCGGCGATAAGTGACCAGTTCGACCGTCTCACGCGGTGCAGACTTTGCCGCGATGGAACGTTGCGAACGCGATCGTAAAAGCAGGTTCTTACTGGAAGGGATGATACCTAGTGCCGGTAAATTGCTCAGAGCCTGAGCCTGTTCCGGCGTACGCACTGTGTTATCGACTGCTTCAAACAGGAAGGCGAGTACGACTCCGCCAAGCAAACCCATCGCCAACGCCAGGAGAATGTTTCGGCGCTTGTCCGGTCGCGCGGGAGCTAAAGGCACCCGGGCGACGTCTACCACTCGGATGTTGCTGGATTTCAATCCAGCCGAAACGCTTGCCTCTTTCAGCTTTTGCAGAAGGCCTTCGTAGAGCTGGCGATTAGTCTCAACATCGCGCTTCAGCAGGGAGTACTCGATCGCACTCTCGTTCAGCTTGTTCGCGGCTTGCTTCTGTCCTTCGAGGGCGGCGCGCAACATAGTTTCGCGCTGGGTCGCGGCCAGGTACTCAGTCTTGATCTGCCCGCCCAGTTTGTCGATTTCCTGGCGTTCGGAAATCTGAACTTGTCGCAACTGGTTGTTGAGTTCCAAAATACGGGGATGTGCGGGGCCAAGTTGGACCTCAGCTTGCGCAATCTGGGTTCGCAGATCGTTTTCCTGCTTCTGCAAAACCGGAAGCAGCGCATTCGAATCGAGATTCGCAATTAGTTCCGGATTGCCCGACTGCGCCAGCCGGTAACGCGATTCTCTCTGGATCCGATCCGCTTCCGCCGCCGTCAGGTCACGATTGAGTTCGTCGAGCTTCGAGGTGACGATGTTCTGTTTTTCGTCGATCCCCAGAATCCCATGCTCTTTCTGGTAATCGACCAGCTTTTGCTGCGAGGTTTCTACTTTCAGTTGCAGGTCGGAGAGCTGCCTCGAGAGCCAGTCAGACGTCTGCATCGCCGATTCGAACTTGGTCTTGAAATTCTGCTCCACGTAGACATTCACCAGCGTGTTCACCACTCTGGCTGCCATCTGCGGATCAGGATTCGAGAATCGAATCTCGATGATGCGGGTCTTCGGCACCGCGGTGAGTTTCATTCCGCTCTGAACGAAGCTCATCATGGCCGCTTCTTTGCGGGGATCGACAGTCGGGGCCGCCAACGGATCGTTCGCGTTTGGCGCCGAAGAGAACTGCGGCATCTTGTCGAGTTGCAGCGCCTTCGCCGTCGCGAGGGCAATCGCGTCGCTCTGCAGAATTTTCATCTGCGTGTCGAGCGCCACAGTGTAATCAAAGTCGTCTTCCGTCTGGAAGCCTTCCCCGGTGCCTTTGAATCCGAGAACGTCGTTATTTTCGTGCCCGACAGCGATGCGACCTACCGCGTCGTAGATCGGCGTCGTCCTCAAGGTTACGATCGTTGCCAGGGTGACCACGATGATGATCGTTGCGGCAATCGTCCACCGATGCTTGCGCAAGATCGGCCAGTATTGCAACAGACCGTTATCTTGTTGCGGCAGATATCCCGGCAGGCCGTTGAAGGCGTAACCATATCCTCGCCCCATTACCACCGGGTCGTTCTCAAGTTGGGTCAGGCTGGTGGAACTAATAGGGTGCTCGGAGTCCATGGTCACCGTGTCCGCACTCTTCCGCGGAAACTGCTCAACACTCTTGCCAGCTTACTGAGATTGGTCAAATTTTAGTACCAACAAAATCAATCTTGTTTACTGATCTTGCACACGGGAAACGGATTGGTAACGTCAGTTTTGACAGTGTCAGACCTGAAACCTATACTCAGGCTGCCAAAATTGGGCACATGTTCGCCCGCAACCGGAATGGCATTCCAAATGATTGGGACCATTTTGGTCCGGCACGTTTTGAAAAATTCGCTTCAGTTTACTGGGGAGTAAATGGCCAAACGGGCACTCATCACCGGAATCTCTGGACAGGACGGCAGTTACCTCGCCGAATTACTGCTGGAAAAAGGCTACGAAGTGCATGGCATCGCGCGCCGAATGGCGATTGAGAACCCTGAACAAAGGCTCTATCGCATTCGCCATCTCGTCGGGAAGGTTCAGCTTCATGGGGCGTCACTCGAAAGTTATCCGAGTCTTTATCAGGTGATCGCGAAGGTCCGTCCGGAAGAGGTCTTTCACTTGGCGGCGCAGAGCTTTGTGAGCTACTCCTTCGAGGACGAGTTCACTACCATGAGCGCTAACGTCAACGGTACCCACTACATGTTAGCGGCGACGCGCGAACTCGTTCCCGACGCGCGTTTCTATTTTGCTGGATCAAGCGAAATGTTCGGTAATCCGCCCGATGTTCCCCAGCATGAGAACACGCTTTTTCGTCCCCGGTCGCCATATGGCATCTCCAAGGTGACCGGCTACTACATGGCCCGCAACTATCGTGAAGCGTACGGAATGTATGCCTGCTCCGGTATTCTCTATAATCACGAATCTCCCCGTCGCGGACTGGAATTCGTCACTCGCAAAATCACGTCGACCGCAGCGAAGATCAGGCTCGGATTAGCCAATGAAATCCGTCTCGGCAATCTCGACGCTCGCCGCGATTGGGGACATGCTCGGGAATACGTAAAGGCCATGTGGCTGATGCTGCAGCAGCCCAAACCCGACGACTACATCATCGCCACAGGAGAGAATCACACAGTTGCAGAGTTCGCCGAACTAGCGTTCTCCACGGTCGGTTTGAATGTTCACGACTATTTGAGAATCGACGATCGTTACAAGCGTCCGGCAGAGGTAGACAACCTTCTTGGCAACTGCGACAAAGCGAAACGGCTGCTGGGCTGGAAATACTCTCTGGGCTTCAAGGATCTGGTGCGCGAAATGGCCGAATCCGATCTTGCATTCTTCACCCGGGAGACTGAGACAAAAGCCACCTCCGAAGCGGGCGCAGGCGCCTGACCGATCCGCACGCGATGCGTGTCGCCTACCTGAATCCGTCTGGCCAAATGGGAGGCGCCGAAGCTTGTCTGATCGATGCGGTTGCGGTCCTTCGTCAAGCCCGCCCAGGCTGGCCGATTGCCGTCGTCCTCGGCGAGGACGGACCCCTTGCCAAACGAGCCCGCGATTATGATGCTGAAGTTCACGTTCTCCCCTTCTCAAGAGAGCTCGCTCGACTGGGTGACTCAGGCGAAGGCGGCCTCGGCTCCCTGGCGGCGAGATTAGCTTCAACCGCCCCTTCTGCTCTGCGATATCGATTTCAACTGCACTCGCTTCTTGGTCGCATCAAGCCTGACCTCATCCACACCAACGGATTCAAGATGCACGTACTAGGTGCACTCGCCAAGCCGTTGGGGTCGGCGCTTGTCTGGCACATTCACGACTACGTTAGCTCGCGAGCCTTGATGGCCAAACTCATGCGCCGACTCGCCTCTCTAACTGACGCCATCATCACCAACTCGCAACACGTAGCTGATGACACGCGAGAGGTTGTCGGTGCGAGTACGAATATCGTTCCTATTCTGAATGTCGTCGATCTGAAGGAATTCACCCCTGACGGGCCACGGCTCGATCTTGATCGTCTCAGCGGGCTGATATCCGCTCCTGAAGGAACCGTTCGCGTCGGCTTGATCGCCACCCTCGCGTGGTGGAAAGGGCATCGCCTTTTTCTGCAAGGACTCGCGGGTGTTGATCCGAAGCACGCAGTCCGTGGTTATTACATTGGCGGAGCACTGTACCAGACCCAATCGCAGAGCTCGCTCGGCGATTTGCGCAGTGCTGCACGTGAACTTGGAATCGGCGAACGCGTGGGTTTCACCGGAATTGTCTCCGAACCTGCAGCAGCGTTTCGCGCACTCGACGTGGTCGTTCACAGCAGCACCGAACCTGAACCGTTCGGACGCGTGATCGTGGAAGCTGCTGCATGCGGAAAACCAGTAATCACCACCGCCCTTGGCGGGGCTGCCGAGATTCTTTCGTTCGGCGATTTCGCGCTAAAAATCGATCCGCGTCGGCCCGACTTGCTTGCCGCTTCAATCTCGAAACTTGCTGCCAATCCTGATCTTCGCCAGACTCTTGGCAGTAACGGACTGAGCACCGCTCGCCGCCACTTTGGGCGCGAAAGGCTGGCGCGCGAACTCCCGGCGGTGTATGAAGAAGCTTTGAGCCGAGTTCATGGAGCCAAGTTCACCCGCAGCGCCGAAGCTTGATTTCAACTTGTCGCCGGACTGCGATTCCGAACAAATTCGCGTTCTACACCTGCATTCTGGAAACATGATGGGCGGGATTGAGTCACTCCTGTTGACCATCGCCGAATGCGGCAACGCAACGCCCGAACTTGACCACCAATTCGCGCTAACCTTCGACGATACTTTCGCCGCCCGACTACGGCACCTCGGCAGGAAAGTTCATCTCTTGCCCCAGGTGCGGCTCCGGTATCTGCCGTCGATTCGTCGATCCCGTTATCAATTGCGCACTTTGCTGCAAGAATCGAGCTTCGACGTTGTTATTGCGCATTCCTCCTGGATCCAGCTTATCTTTGCTGATGTCGTTCGCCGGCGCTCCGTCCCGCGCGTCCTCTGGATGCACGGCCCTTTCGACGGACATTGGCTTCAGAAACTCGCATCGTTCCAGCAGCCGGATTTTGTTATCTGCAATTCGCAGTGGACGCGCTCGACCCTTGATCGCTGCTATCCACGCGTCCGAGGCTTGGTAATCTATGCGCCGGTACCTGCCAGACGCGACAAGTCCGATCTGGCGCAAGTACGAAACTCACTGGCAATTCAGTCCGACGAAGTGGTCATTCTGATCGCTGCCCGAATGGAGAGCTGGAAAGGACACTTTGTCCTGCTCGATGCTCTCAGCGATATGAAGTCATCCGTGCCGTGGAAGCTGTTAGTTGCCGGCGCTCCGAATTCCGCGAGGGAGAGAGCTTATTTCGAATCTTTGCAACACCGATCTGCTGCCCCCGAACTTCGCGGTAGAGTTCAATTTCTTGGCTATCGCTCCGATGTTTCTGCGCTTCTCTCGGTTACGGACATCTACTGTCAACCCAACCGCAAGCCCGAACCTTTCGGGGTTGTCTATGTTGAGGCGTTACACGCAGGAGTGCCGGTCGTCACTTCCGCAATCGGTGGTGCTCGCGAGATACTCGATCGAGGTACAGCGATTTTTGTGGAACCGGGAGATCGAAGCAGCTTGACCCGCGCGCTTTCTCAGCTCATTGATGACCGTGAGGAAAGAACTAGGTTAGGAAATGCAGGACCGCCGCGAGCCCGGGTCTTATGTGACCCCGGACAACAGATGCAAAAGTTAAGCGAGACTCTTCAATCCGTAGTCGGTCGAAAGAAAGCCGGCTCTCTATGATCGGTTTCGCTATCTGTGTAATCGCTTTGATATCGACGTTCATTGTGGCTCGACGATCGCTGTCCAACGGCGTAATGGTGGCCATGACGTTCGGGTATTTCTTCGGAATCCTGCGCGCAAACTTCTTTCAAACGCCTTCTTACTTTATCTTCGACTCGGCAGTTTTCGGACTATACATAGCCCGCTTCAAGGAATTCACTTACATTCCTACCAGTCAGGATGGTCAACGGCTGAAGCATTGGGTGATGTTCTTGATGGCCGTGCCCCTGGTGATGTTCTTCATTCCCGTTCAGGACCCATTGGTTCAGCTGGTTGGTCTGCGCGGAAATGCATTCCTGGTGCCATTCATCCTGATTGGCGCACGACTCAAGCGCGAAGATTTTTACCGTATCGGACTATGGCTGGCATGTCTCAACGTTGTCGCATTCACAGTCGGCTGCGCGGAATACCTTCTGGGGCTGGAACATTTCTTCCCCGCCAACGCCGTAACGGACATCATTTATCGCAGTAACGACGTCGGCAAAGCCAACGACTATCGCATCCCGTCTATTTTCAGCAATGCACATTCGTTTGGCGGCACCATGGTGCTCTCGCTGCCCTTGATCGCAGGAGCATGGGTGCAGAAACATCGGGAAATCTGGCACAAAAACCTGTTTCTCGCCGGACTGCTTGCCGCCATGCTTGGTGTCTTTTTAAGCGCGGCTCGAAGTCACTTCCTGGTTTTGGCCGTTCTCATCACCGTCGCCACATTTTCTACGAGGCTCCGGCCGATCTATCGCGTTGGCTGGATCGCTGTGCTTCTCGTAGTCGGATACGTCGTAGCCACCCACGATCGCATGCAGCGTTTTACCACCCTCGACAACGCCGAGTTCGTACAGACCCGCTTTCAGTCGAGCGTCAATTCCACTCTGTTCGACGCCATGGTCGATTATCCGTTCGGTGTCGGTCTCGGGGGCGGCGGTACCAGCATGCCTTACTTCCTTATGGATCGGCTGAACATGCCCGTCGCGATCGAGAGCGAATGGGGGCGAATCGAACTTGAAACCGGTCTGCTTGGCCTTGCTGCCTGGATCGGGTTTCTGCTTTGGATTTTCACACGACCTCAGGCACATCGTGGCGATCCAGCTTTTCTCAGCTGGTGGCTGGCCTGGTTCGCCGCCGTCAGTCTCTTTGCTTTCGGATTCATCGGGATCGGATTGTTCACCAGCATTCCCAGCACTGCAATTCTCCTTATGCTCGTGGGTTGGATTGCAACCCATCACACCGGCGAAGCAGACAGAACAGTTCCCGTCTTGCACCCCGGAACGATCAATCCGCGTGCGGTCCTGGCAATCAGGGAAAACCACTTCGTTCCGAACAGATGACAATCCGCGCCGCACTGCCGCCATGGGTGCTTGTCTGCGGAGGCTTTCATCGGCTCGGCGGGATGGACCGCGCGAATTTCGCACTCTCTGAAGCACTGCTGGAAAAAGGGCACGAAGTCTTTCTCGTCGGACATAACATCGCCCCCGAACTCCTTGACGATCGCCGTGTTCACGCAACCGTCGTTCCGCGTCCGCTCGGCGTGCTTCTGGCCGAAGGCTCGCTACGACGTGAAGGGATGCGGGTCGCTTCCGAAGTCACGCGGCGCTGCCCTAATGCCCGAGTCATCGTGAATGGCGGCAATTGTCCGTGGCCGGATATCAACTGGGTTCACAGCGTTCACGCGGCGTGGCCGCGATTCGATTCGTTCGCCCCGCGCTGGTTTCGCATCAAGAGCCGCATCAACAAGCAAAAAGCGCGGCATGACGAACTCTATGCCTTGCAACGAGCGAAGCTGGTAATCGCTAATTCCGAACGAACCCGGCACGACCTGATAGCGCTTGGAATTCCTATAGAACGGATCCGCACCGTCCACCTCGGCTGCGAGACGGATTGGAAACCAGCGACACTGGAACAAAGAGCGAGCGCGCGAAGATCTTTTGACCTGCCGGAGCATGCCGTAATCGTCAGCTTCATCGGAGCTCTGGGCTACGACCACAATAAAGGCTTCGATACGTTGCTGGCGGCTTGGCATGAAGCGAAGCTACAAAATGCGATTCTTGTCGCCGCGGGAACTGGCAGAGGATTTGCCCACTGGCAACGCCAAGTCGAAAAGCTAGGATTGCATGGAAGTGTGCGCCTGCTGGGATTCAGCGACCGAGCCGGGGATTTGCTTGCGGCATCTGACCTCTTTGTCAGTCCCGTGCGCTACGAGGCCTTCGGTCTCAACGTCCTCGAAGCTCTCTGTCGTGGCGTGCCTTCGATCGTCTCCAAATCAGCGGGCGTAGCGGAACTCTATCCGACGGATCTTTCTGAACGGCTGTTGCAAAATCCTGAGGATGCTCGTGAGTTAAGCAGAATGCTTACGCAGTGGAAAACGCGCAGCGAAGAAGCGCAACCAATGTTCGTAGATCTCGCCGCGAAACTCCACGAATACTCCATGAGAGACATGGCGAAGAAACTTATTGCTACAACAGAACATTAGTGGCTTGTCGCCAGAGAAAATCTGTGGCCTGTCGCCCGCTCGAACTTCCACCTCTTACATAAGTCGTCTGCCGCACCAGGCCACTCCGGATAGCTAAATGAGAAACCCTGCTCAATCAGCCGAGCGGAAGCTACCCGTCGGCTCTTTAGCACCAGCTCTGTCTCCGAGCGCATCAAGTACGCGCCGATCTCGAGCATCCATTTCGACGCCGGCAAACCAACTTTCGTTCCCCACGCTCGCCTCAGCGCTGCCATGAACTCGCAATTGGGAATCGGCGTTGGCGCTGCAATATTTACCACTCCGTCAATATCGTTTTGCGCGATAAGCAGATGGACGGCGCGGACAAAATCAAATTCGTGAATCCACGACACGAATTGCCGGCCATCGCCGGACGTTCCTCCCAGTCCTTTCCTCACCAGCGATAGCAAGGTATCGAAGATTCCTCCTCGATCCGGGCTCAATACAATCGCTGAGCGAAGCTTCACTTTCCTAGTCTCCGGTGTTGAAGCTTCATCCAAAGTTTGCTCCCATGCCTTGGCCACTTCCACACTGAAGCGCCACGATGCTGGAGCCTCGGGTTCACTACCGCCGATCATGCCTGAAAATTCATCGTTTGGGGCTCCGTAAGTATGCGCGTAGATGGTAGCAGTGCTTGCCTGAATCCATACTTTCGGGGGATTTTTAGCTTTCGCAATCGCTTCTCCTACGGCACGTACCGAATCAACACGCGAACGCACGATCTCCTTACGATTCTCCGGCGTATAACGACAATTGACCGAGCGACCGGCGAGATTCACCACCACATCGACTCCGTCCAGTTTGTCCGGCCATCCTGTCAACTCTGCGGGGTTCCACGGTTCAACCCGCCAGGGCACAGGCTCCGCCGCATGCCTCCCAAACGCAATGACCTCATGGCCGTCTTTGTGAAACGCTCGCGCCAGAATTCTTCCGACCTGGCCAGTGCCGCCTGGAATTGCGATCTTCATAGGTGACGGTCCCCATCTCTCAAAAGGACTTGCTTCCAGATAACAGCAAGGACTAATATTAGTAAACATGTTTACCGAAAATGTCAAATTGACGGAAGAGCATCCTCGCGGTCGCGGCCGGCCTCCCGGAAGGACGTCGCAAGGCCAGGCAGCCCAATTAGGCCTCTATAAAACCGCAATTAGCTTGATTTCTGAGCGAGGTTACGAGGCCGCAACCTTACGGGATGTGGCAAAGCGGGAAGGGGTCAGCGTTGGCCTGCTTTACCGTTATTTCCCAAGCAAGAGCGCCGTGGTGCTTCGGCTCTATGACGAGTTATCTGCCGACTACGCCGGTCGAGGGATGGAACTTAAAGCTGGAAGATGGCGCGAACGCTTTTCGCTGGCGTTGAACACCAGCCTGCAAGTTCTGGCTCCCCATCGCCGGGTTCTCGCAGCCCTAGTTCCGGTGCTTGTTGGAGACGCAAACGAAGGCCTGTTTGCGCCTCCAACGGCGTTTTCACGACAACGTGTACAAAAAGTTTTCCAGGATGCGGTGATGTACTCGACCGACGCTCCCCGGCGCGAGGTAGCAGAGGCACTGGCTGGCGTCCTTTATCTCATTCACCTGGCGATCATTCTATTTTGGCTTCTCGACCAAAGTCCGCGACAGCGAGCAACGACTGGTTTATTGGAATTGATAAAGGCAATTCTCCCCGCAGCCGCCTTGACACTGCGATTCCCTCGGGCTCAAAAGCTTGTTATTGCGGGCAACAAGCTATTTCAGGAGGCATTTCTTGGGGAAAGGCCGGTTTCCACACCTAAAAAATCCGGTCCAGAAGATTAATTACCTGTTGGCTGAATGGGAGCACACTCTAGACCTCTCGTACCTGCTTCCTTACGTTGGCTGCCAACTTCCGTCTGCTCGCCAACAAGTTTCTCGCCTCCCACTCTCTGTGCAATCTGAACTCGTAGATCGCGTATCCCCTCGACTTCAGCCATTGCGCCGCCTCGCTTCCTGGATGCGCCTCGAAGATCACATCCGGCGCGTCGTTCCTCGTAAGGAGTTCTCGCGCCCCCTCGAACGCCAGCACTTCGGCGCCCTCAATATCGATCTTCATCACATCGATCTGCTTCAGCTCGCGCTCACGCACAAAGCCATCCAGTGTTATCAGCGGCACTTCGAGTGCCTTGCCCCCAACGGAAGCATTCAACGACGCCAGCCCGCTATTATCGCTTTCCGGCACATACAGCGTGGCTCTTCCCGCGTGATCACCCACCGCTCTTTCGATCACCGTCACATTCTGCAGGCCGTTGATTTCCATGTTCCGCGCAAGGCGCTTGAGGTTCGAGGGCAGCGGTTCGAAAGCATACACGTGGTCGCACTTCGTGCTCGCCAGCAACGAGAAGAATCCCACATTTGCTCCCACGTCAAAGAACACCGTGCTCGTTGTGATTATCGTTTCCAGTAGCCGGGTAATGGGGTAGTCGTAGCAGCCGTAGAGATAAATCGCCTGCCCCATCGGGTCCTGAGGATCGATTTGCATTCGCAGCCCTCCGCGAATTGTGCACGTGACCTCACCTCGCGGAGGTGCGATTCGCGCTCGTATCTGTTTCCAGAAAGCGGACGGCAGTCGACGCCATAGCTCGGGCTTGCGTCGGGGAAGATTATTGCGCAGGGCTCGTAACACTCTGGTTGCTCAGCTTAGTTTTTTCCGATTCATCGCCGCAAGTACAACCGAACCTCTGTTAACCTAAGCGCCAGCACAGGATTGTATTCGATTGAGCGCTCCCGCTGTTTTTCCGGAAGGCACGCTGCCGGTTTCTCTGCCCGAGAAACCGCTCGTTACCATCGCGCCGAGCCGTGGATGGGTAGCGTTGAATCTGGCAGACGTGTGGGCACACCGCGAACTCCTCTATTTCCTTACCTGGCGCGACATTAAGATTCGCTACAAGCAAACCGCGCTCGGCGCCCTTTGGGCCGTCATTCAACCGCTCTTCCCGATGCTGGTGTTCACGCTTTTCTTCGGACGTCTCGCGAAAATGCCGTCCGACGGAATTCCTTACTCCATCTTCGCCTATGCCGCACTCTTGCCCTGGAGCTATTTTGCCGGAGCCGTCTCCAACAGTTCCAACAGCGTGGTCGGCAGTTCGAATCTCATCACGCGTGTTTACTTCCCGCGTTTGATCATTCCCGCATCCGCCGTGCTGGCAGCGTTGGTTGATTTTGCCATCGCCTTCGTCCTGCTTGGATTCCTGATGGCCTGGCACCGCATACCGCTGACCACTTCCGCGCTCATGCTGTTGCCGTTGGTTGCGCTCGTCACCATGCTTTCGCTCGGTTTCGGTCTCTTACTTGCCGGCCTCACCGTCAAGTATCGTGACTTCCGCTATGCCATGCCCTTCCTGATTCAGCTCTGGATGTTCGCCACTCCCGTGATCTACCCGGCGAGTCTCGTCCCGGCCAAATGGCGTTGGGTGCTTGCTCTGAATCCGTTGACCGGCATTATCGAAGGATTTCGCTCGTCGCTGTTTGCGCGTCCATTCACATGGAGCTATCTCGCGTTCTCGGCGGCTTTCACGTTCTGCATCCTGATCTACGCCGCCTACTCATTCCGCCGCCAGGAGCGAGTCTTCGCCGACCTCATCTAGCATGCGACCTATCATCCATGTCGAAGGACTGAGCAAGCAGTACCAGATCGGCGCCCGAGAAGCCTTCTACGAAACTCTGCGCGAGTCGCTCATGAAGACGCTGAGTGGCTCTCGGTCCCGCAAGCCGGCGGAGTTCATCTGGGCGCTGCGTGACGTGGCATTCGAGGCCGCGCCAGGTGACGTGATCGGAGTTATCGGTCGTAACGGCGCTGGTAAATCGACGTTGCTCAAAATTCTTTCTCGCATTACCGAGCCTACTACCGGACGCATTGACCTCTATGGACGCGTCGGTAGTCTGCTCGAAGTCGGCACAGGCTTTCATCCCGAGCTCACCGGTCGTGAAAACATCCTGCTCAACGGCGCGATCCTTGGCATGCGTCGTGTCGAAATTTTGCGCAAATTCGATGAAATCGTCGCATTCGCCGAAGTCGAGAAGTTTGTCGATACTCCCGTGAAACGTTACTCGAGCGGCATGTATTTGCGACTGGCGTTTGCCGTCGCGGCATTCCTTGAGTCGGAAATTTTGCTTGTCGATGAAGTGCTTGCGGTCGGCGACGCGAGCTTCCAAAAGAAATGCCTCGGCAAGATGCGCGACGTTTCTCATAGCGGGCGCACCGTGTTCTTCGTTAGCCACAATATGGCTGCGGTTGAGGGCCTCTGCAATCGCTGTCTCTTCATCAAGGAAGGACAGTTCGCAGGCGACGGATCCCCTCATGAACTGATTACACGCTATCTCGCTGCGGAAGCTGTACCGGAAAATGCCATCCGTGCGCTCACCCAGCACCCTGGACGTCCCGGTGGAAAGTCCACGATCATGCGCACCGTCAGCCTGCGTTCGCAGTCCGGCCTTGCGGCTTCCGCTATTCGCATGGGTGAAGGCTTGTCCATTCGCGTTGAGTTCTCGGGGGCCCCGCGCTTTCGGCCCAACATTAACATCTGCGTTAAGAACTATTTCGGCGTGCCGGTCTTTACTGCCTCCACGCGGGTGCAAAAGCAATACCAGATCTCGGACGTGACCAACGCCGGCGAAATCATCTGCCATCTCCGAGACCTGCCGCTGCTTGACGGCACCTACTCCATCGACCTTTTTCTCGGCGAAGAATACGCCAATCTCGACGTTGTTTATGATGCGATCTCTTTCGAAGTCCTTCCTGCCGACGTCTTCGACAGCGGCCAGGTACCGTTAACGAGCGAAGGCACCATTTTCTGGCCGGCGGAATTCGAAATCATTCCTGCTCGTGAGCCTGTCGCGTCGGCGAGTGCCTCCCGTGCCTGATGCAGATACGTTTCGTCCGCGTGTTCTCCACATTGTTCCTGCGCTCTTCGGGTCGAATGGTGTTCTTGGCGGCGCCGAACGCTATGCTCTCGAACTGGCCCGTTACATGGCTGAGACTACTCCAACGCGGCTCCTTACCTTCGGCACAGAATCGCAATTCGAACAGCGAGGAAACCTTGAGATCCGTGTGGTCGGCAAACCGTGGAACGTCCGTGGAGAGCGCTCAAATCCGGTATCCACGGCGATTCTTGGAGAGGTCCGGAAGGCCGACGTCATTCATTGTCACCAGCAGCACATTCTGGCCAGCAGCTTTGCCGCTCTCGCCGGAAGATTTTTCGGACGGAAAGTGTTCGTCACCGACCTCGGAGGAGGTGGCTGGGACATCTCCACCTATACGAACACCGACCGCTGGTACCGCGGGCATCTACACATCAGCGAATACAGCCGCCGTGTCTTCGGACAGGAAAACCAGCCGTGGTCACACGTTATCCTTGGCGGGATCGACACCGACAAATTTTGTCCTGACCCGAACGTTCAACGTGATGGCAGCGTTGTCTTTGTCGGAAGACTGCTTCCACACAAAGGCGCCAACTATCTTGTTGAAGCGATGCCGCCTGATGTACCGTTGAAGTTAATCGGCCAGCCCATGGACGAGCGTTTCCTGCGCGACCTGCAGTCACTCGGCTCTGGCAAGCGTGTGACGTTCCATCATGACTTCAACGACTCCGACATCGTCCATGCTTATCGCAGTGCTATCTGTGTCGTGCTTCCCAGCGTCTATCGACACATATATGGTGAGGTGACCGCCGTGCCCGAGCTTCTCGGCCAAACACTGCTGGAAGGAATGGCCTGCGGCACGCCGGCGATTTGCACCGATGTCGCCAGCATGCCCGAAATTGTCGAAGACGGGAAATGCGGTTTCATCGTTCCACCTAACAGTTCTTCCGCCATCTGCCAGAAGCTGACCTGGTTGCGCGATCATCGCGATGAGGCCGCGCAAATGGGACTAGCTGCGCGCCGGCGTGTGCTCGAAAAATTCACTTGGCCCGCAGTTGTTGAGCGTTGCCTGGAGATTTACTCTCGCGCATGACCAACTGGCACATCGTCACCTGCGAATACCCGCCACAGATCGGCGGAGTCAGCGATTACACGCTTCTGCTGGGACGCGAACTTCTGAGTGCCGGAGACGACGTTCACATCTGGACTTCAACGTTTGAGGCTTCCACCGAACCAAATGTTTATCGCGTGCTTGGCGATTTCTCCCCACGACATCTTCGTGAGGCCGATTCTCTTCTCAGCAAGTTTCCCCAGCCACGCGTCCTTCTTCTTCAGTGGGTTCCTCACGGATTTGGACGCCGCGGCATGAACCTCAGCTTTACGCGCTGGATCGCTTCCCGCATTCAACGAGGCGACCGCTTATATCTGATGATCCATGAGCCTTATCTGGAGCCCGGCCAGCGTTCTTGGAAACACCGCATCGTCTCGCTGGCGCAGCGTCGCATGATTCGTCAACTCTTGCGCGTCACCGACCGCGCGTTCATCTCGATTCCTGCTTGGGAGAATTACCTTCGTCCTTACGCCTCGCTACCGCTGCGCTTCGAGTGGCTCCCGATTCCCGCAACGATCGACGTGGCTCCTGATACTCCTGCAGTCAAGGCCATCCGTTCACGGTTCCCTGGCGACGCACTCATCCTCGGACATCTCGGCACCTATTCCGTCGAATTCCGCCGCATCCTGGAACCAGCTCTGCTTCGAACGCTCGAACATGTACCGAACGTCCACGCGCTTTTGCTCGGCAACAACAGCGATCGCTTCGCCAGCGAACTTCAGGCAGGATCTCCATCGATCGCACACCGCATTCAGGGTACTGGCGCACTCTCAGATTCCGAACTTTCAGTTCACATCTCCGCCTGCGACCTTGCGCTTCAGCCCTACATCGATGGACTCAGTTCCCGCCGTACCAGCCTGATGAATGTGATCTCCCACCGTGTCCCGGTAGTATCGAATATCGGGCACCTTACCGAGCCCCTCTGGAGCGGCTCGCACGCTGTCGCGCTCGCTGCCACAACCGAAGCCGGAGAACTAGCCAGGCTGTGTAGAGAACTTTTGAGCGATCCTCCACGTCGAAAGAACTATGCCGAGGCAGGTCGCGATTTCTACGCTGCACACTTCGATTGGCCCAACATCATCTCTACTCTGCGATCTGCTTCCACGGCAGAACACGCCGCGGGTATAACTAGTTAACAAGTCGAGTCGATAACCCACGTTAGAATAGCGGCAGATTCTGGAACTTTGTCGTACGCATGCGTATTGCGTTCGTGAGCCATAGCCGGCGCAAGATCGGCGGAGCCGAGGTGTATCTCGATTCCGTCATTCCCGCCTTAGCTCGCGCCGGACACGAAGTCGCGTGTCTCTACGAAACTGATCCGCTCTCCGATCGCGCCGCAATCGCTTGTCCCGAAGACGCACCTTCATGGTGCGCCTCCAATCTCGGCGTAACTCCGTCGTTAGAGAAGCTGAAAAGCTGGGGGGCTGACGTCATCTACACCCACGGACTCTTCGATCCGGCCATCGAATCCGCTGTGATCGGCGTAGCGCCCGCCGTTCTCTACGTTCACAGCTACTACGGAACTTGCATTAGCGGAAACAAACTGCACAACACCTCGACTCCACGGGTCTGCGAGCGCCGCTTCGGCCCGGCATGCCTTCTACACTATTTTCCCGACCATTGCGGAGGAAGCAATCCGCTGACCATGCTTTCCCGCTACCGCCTGCAGTCGCGTCGCCTCGAGCTGATGCGACGCTATCGCGCTCTCATCGCCAATTCGCAACACATGGTGCGCGAACTGGCCCACCACGATCTGCAATCCGAGTGCGTTTACCCGTTCGCCGTTTCTACCGACGTCGTCCGCGTCGCGGCCCAGCCGTCGTTCGAAGATGACCCTCTGCGGCTGATCTTTGCCGGCCGGATGAGCTCGCTGAAAGGCGGCGTTTATCTTTTGTCAGCGATTCCGGATATTCAACGCGCACTCGGACGAAAGCTGCACATCACCTTTGCAGGTGACGGCCCCGATCGAGAAGAATGGCAACGGCTCGCCGCACTGCAGCAAAACGAGAGCACCACCTTCGACTTCCCTGGATGGCTTGCGGCCACTGACCTACAGTCAGCCATCTCACGCTCTCACCTTTTGATTTTCCCCAGCATCTGGCCCGAGCCCTTCGGACTTTCGGGCCCTGAAGCTGGACTTCTCGGCGTTCCGTCCGTCGCCTTTGCGGTCGGCGGCGTCCCCGAGTGGCTTGGCGATGGCGTTACCGGCCATCTCGCCTCTGTTCCACCAACCTCGGCGGCTTTGGCACAAGCGATCCTCAAGGCTCTATCGAGCGCCGAACATTACTCGGAGCTGCGAGCCGGCGCATACCGCCAGGCACACCGGTATCAACTCGCCGATCATCTTGCACAGCTCACTCGCATTTTCGAGAAAGTGGCCGCATGAGCCGCCTCCGCTTGTTGTTCCTCGTCGAAAGCGGTACCGATGTACGCCTGGTCGAGGGACTCGCAGAGCACTTCGATCTTTCCATCATTGCCCGCAAGATTGATGGTGGCGTCGAAATCAGTTGGCCCCCGGCGGCCGATGTTCCGTCCATCGTCGGACCCTCCGGGCGTGCCGCCTTCGCCCGTTTCGTCTTTCGCGAGACTATCCGGCGCAAGTCCGATTTTGACGTCGTCCTCGTCCAGGGATACGGTCCTGCCGCGCTCGCTGCAAATAGCTCCCGCCAGTTCACAGGCAAACCGGTAGTCCTGCTGATATGCAGCCCGGTCGAAGCCTACTATCGCTGTCGCGTTGCTCATCCCAATGGCCGTCCATATCAGAAGCACGAAGCTGTTCTGCTCGATTTCTTCGCTCGCGCCAATGCCCTTTCGGGGCCTGACTATGTGGTTCTCAGTCATCATCTCGAAGATGTCGTTCGTCACCATGGCGCGCGCCGCGTGCGCAACATTCCCATCTATGGCGTCGACACCCAGCTTTTCACGCCACCGTTACAATCGAAATCCGGACTGAAGAACCAGCTGCAACTTCCGACCGACGGCACGCTGATTTTCTTCAGCAGTCGTGTCGCTCCGGAAAAGGACAGCGAGACCCTGCTTCGCGCGATGCGACGTCTCCTCGACTCCGGCCACAACCTTTGGCTCCTCCACCGTAGTGGTGGATACCGCCAGTTCCTGCGTGACGCAGAATCCTTCGGTCTGCTGGAGCGCATAATTGCTACTGATGCGGTTCATCCTCATCGCGAGCTTCCGCTCGACTACCAGGCGTGCGACCTCTGCGTGCAGGCCAGTCGCGAAGAGGGTCTGGGATTTTCTCCACTTGAAGCGCTTGCCTGCGAGACGCCTGTTATCGCTACCGCGGTCGGCGGACTCAAAGAGACCATCATCAACGGCCAGACTGGGTGGAGCTATCCCGTCGGCGACGATCAGAAGCTTGCCGCATGTATCGCGGAAGTTATCTCGACTCCTGAAGAAGCAAAACGCCGCGCTACTATCGGCCGGCAACTCGTCTGCGATCGTTTCGACCGTCGACTTGTCTTCCGTCAGTTTGCCGATTTCGTCGCTAACCTCAGCGGTATTTCGGAGGTCCACGCCTGATGCGCATCCTCGTCGCACACAACATCGATCGTGACTATCCGGGCGGCATGATGCGGCTCATGCGCTTCGCCCACGAGCCGCTGGTTGCTGCCGGGCACGAGATCGAATATTTTTGCGCCGACGATGTATCGCCTCGATGGAACAACAGCATCACTCGCCGCTTCGCCTTTCCATGGCTCGTCTATCGCAAAGCACGTCAAGCGTTCAAAGCAGGCCGTCCTTACGACATCGTCAACGTGCAAGAGCCATTGTCTGCTCCCGTCGCACTCCTGAAACGTCGAGTCGGTTCCCGCATTGTTGTCAGTAGCGACACTCTCCAACATCGCACCTGGCGCTCAGTCGGCCTGGCCAATGCTGACCACGTCTTCTGCCTCAATGAAGATGATCGCCAGGCCTTGAAGGTCCATTTTGGGATCGTGAACGAGCGCATGACGCACATCTGTCCCGGCGCGGTGCCAATTTACACAGAAGCAAGCTCAAACCGTGATTACGGCCGGTGCCAGCGGCTGCTATTTGCCGGTACATGGGAGAAAAATAAGGGGATAGAGGACTTCTTTCTCGCCGTTACCGATCTACTCCACCGACATCCGCAAATGGAACTTCGCGTGCTTGAAAGAGATATTCCCGAAGCGGAACTACTTCCTCATTTTCCTGAGCCGCTTCATGCGCGAATTCACTTGCTTCACGCGAAAACGGATGCGGAAAATGCAGCTATCATGGCCGATTCCGACATCCTTGTCGTTCCTAGCCACTTCGATGGTGCACCACTTACCCTTGCGGAAGCGATGGCTAGTGGCTTACCCATTGTCACTACTTCTGCGGGCGGCCTGGGAGAACTGATAGACGATGGACGCAATGGTTTCCTCGCCGGGATAAGGTCGCCCCAGGCGATCGTCCGGAGTATCGAACGTCTAATCGCCAGCATTGATCTCCGCCGTTCGCTCGGACAAACCGCGCGCCACGACACTGCTACTGTCTACACGTTGAACAGGGCCGCCGAGGCGGCAGAACATGCTTATGAACAGGTTCTGCGACTTCAACCATCGTCCGCAACCGGCCGCCGTTCGCCACGAATGTTGTTCGCTATCCACGTCTCACGTGATGGTGATACAGCGGTTTACAAGAATACGCGCGACCGAGCCGCATACCTCGAACAGCAAGGTTGCCATTGCACCATCATCTCGCCGGATGACTTCCCCTGGCTGCGACACTTTGGATCACGGTTCACGCCGCTCCTATACCCGTTGGCCTTGGCATTGTGGCTCTTCCGTCGCGCCAGATGTTACGATGTCGTCACTTTCCACAGCTATGCCGGATGGGTTGTCCTCAGTCTGGCGTCCGTTCTAGGTCGTTTTCGCCCCCTGCGCACCGTCGTTCAGTTCCACGGACTCGAACCTCTTTACTACGCTCGCTTGGAAGAAGAGGCCAATCGTGAACACCTTCCGCTGTCGTGGCGTTACCGATTCGTTAGCGGCAACCTGATGATTCGCCTTCTTCGCCACACTTGTCGACGCGCGGATATGGTGCTCTGCCTCAATTCACAGGAACTCCGTTACCTCGTCGATCAAGGTTGGACGGAATCTGATCGTGTCCACATGTTGGCCAACCCGGCGCCGCAAAGTTTCTTCATCTCTCGCCCGCATCGCGAACGCGCGCGCAAGCTTCTGTTCGTTGGTCAATGGCTGAATATGAAAGGAACACGGTACCTGGTCGAGGCGTTTACGAAGCTCTTGAAGGAACACTCTGACTTGCAACTGTGCTGCGCCGGAACCCTGGTGAATTCTCAACGGGTACTCGCCGACTTCCCGGAGCAAGTGCGCGAACGGGTGTCCGTCTCTCCGCGTGTCGGGAAATCCGAACTCATCGAACTGCACCGCGACTCCGACCTCTTCGTATTCCCGACTCTATCGGAAGGCTTTAGTCTCGCACTCATCGAAGCCATGGCTTCGGGCCTGCCGATCGTTACCACGCCAGTGGGTGCCTCGACTGACATTCTTCAAAACGACGTCAGCGTTGTATTCTGCCCTCCACGTCAGGCGGAAACACTCGCGGCCTCGATCGCCGAACTCCTCGACAACCGCGCTCGCCGTGAGCAATTGGGCAACAACGCTCAGCTGGTAGCCAAAAAATATGGGCCCGAGTCAGTCTGGCGCGACTATGCCATCTGCCTCAACCAATTGTCAGAACGCGACATCGAAAGTGGCCGCCGCATGCCGGTCGCCCGGGCCACTGAGAGGGATTAATGCCAGAGTCGATCGAGGAACCAACTCCAACTTCGCGCCACGCCTACGATGCGTGGCATGCCGAACTCGGCATCGACGAAGAGAACGATACGCCATGGCACCGCATCGTTCGTTCTTACCTCCCGATCGAAACTCTCCGCGGTCAGCACATTCTAGAGATCGGTTGCGGACGCGGAGACTTCTCATGTTGGCTGGCCCGCGAACTCAATGGATCGGCGCACTTCGTCGCTGCTGATTTCTCTGCAACAGCAGTCGCAAAGGGGCGCGACTTTGCCGCCAGCCATGGCTTGCATCTCGACTGGCAGGTGATGGACATTCAGAACATCGCCATCGCCGACGCCAGTTTCGACTTCATCTTCTCTTGCGAAACCATCGAACACGTTCCCGATCCCGCACGCGCCGTACGAGAGTTGGCTCGCGTGCTCAAGCCTGGCGGAACGGTCTTCCTTACGACTCCGAATTACCTGAACGCCATGGGCCTCTATCGCGGTTATATGCGCCTTCGCGGAACCCCATTCACTGAAACAGGCCAGCCCATCAACAACTTCGTCTTGCTGCCGCGAACGCTGAATTGGGTCCGTGCCGCTGGATTGCGCATCCTCCGCTGCGACTCACGAGGTATCTACTTACCCATTCCCGGTCGCCCCTGGACCGAAGCAAACTGGCTTGACCATCCTCGCTGGCTCACCCGCTGGCTGGGACTGCATTCTTTCGTGATGGCAACCCGTTAGTGAGTGCTCAAACCAACCCGGCCGCGGTTCTGCCATCCGAAGGGTATCCGTTTCCCAGGATGATTCGTGTCGCAGTGATCTGTGACTTTCCCGAAGAGAACTGGCCCAGCATGGACCTTGTCGGCAAAATGCTCTTCGACCATCTGCAGGACAACGAATTCGTTACGCCGCACCGCGTCCGCCCAACCATGAAATTTCGCACCGCAAGACTAGGGCGCTCAGCCCGTTTCATCGGACGCTTCGTTCAATACCCGCGATTGGTACGTCAACTCGCTTCCGACTTTGATCTGTTTCATATCGTCGATCACAGTTATGCGCATCTCGCTCACGAGCTTCCGCCCGGCCGCACCATCGTCACCTGCCACGACCTCGATACGTTTCGCTGCCTGATCGAGCCACAGCGCGAACGGCGTTCTTTTGCGTTTCGTTCCATGACTCGCCGCATCCTCACCGGACTCCAGGCCGCTGCTCACGTTACATGCGATACCGCCGCCACCCGTGATGCCATCCTTCAGCACGATCTTCTGCCGACGGACAAACTTACAGTTATCCACAACGGCTTGAATCCCGCGCTCTCTCCGGATCCGGATCCAGTCGCCGACGTCGAGATCTCGCATTGTCTCGGACGGACCAAGGGCACATGTCCCGAATTGCTCCACGTCGGAAGTACCATCGCTCGCAAGAGGATCGATATCTTATTGAGCGTGTTCGCCAAGATTCGTCGCCACCACGCCGATGCTCGCCTCATCCGCGTTGGCCCCCAGTTGACACCTGAACAAAGCACTCTGGCCCGCTCGCTCGGCGTCCTCGCTCACATCGATCAACTGGAGAACATCGACACTCATCTTCTCGGAGCCTGCTATCGACGCGCTTCGGTCCTGCTGCAGCCTTCAGATGCCGAAGGATTCGGTCTTCCCGTCCTCGAGGCACTCGCCTGCGGCACGCCCGTCGTCGCCAGCGACATTGCTTCCCTTCGCGAAGTTGGTGGCAATGTTTCAACCTATTGCCCAATCGCTGAAATCAATTCATGGACTGTAGTTGTAAACAAAATCCTTTCGTTCGACCGCCAAACTCGCAGCCTCAACCGTTCGCGCGGGATTGAGCACACCTCGCGCTTTACCTGGACGAATTACTCAAACCGCATGATCGACATCTATCGGCAGGTGCTTGCATGACCTGCGAGTCCGCCAACTTGCGCGCTCGAGTCCTCCAGATCGGCAAGTTCTATCCGCCGGTCCGCGGAGGGATGGAAACCCATCTGCAGGCTCTTTGTCGTGCCCTGTCAGCCACCGTCGACCTCGACGTGATCGTCGGCCACACCGGCTCTCGCACTCTTCGCGACTTCGACGGCGAGATCCCCATTCACCGCATCGGCACTGTTGCAACCGTCGCCTCCGCATCGATCTGCCCCGGCATGGTCAGTGCAATTCGCAATACTCCTGCCGACATCGTCCACCTGCATTCGCCGAATCCGACTGCTGTTTTTTCTTACCTCGCTAGCGGACACCGCGGACGCCTGGTTGTCACCCACCACAGCGACATCATCCGCCAGCGCCTTCTGAAGTTTGCTTACGAACCTTGGCTTCGCCGATTAATGTCGCGAGCCGATGCCATCGTCAGCTTTTCTCCGAACTACATATCGAGCTCAGCCGTGCTTTCCCGCCATCGCGAAAAATGCCATGTCATCCCACACGGCATTGATCCTGCGCGCTTTCAGCACCCTGATCCAGGAGGCGTGGCCAAGATCACCGATCGTTACGGCTCCCGCATCGTGCTAGCCGTCGGGCGCCTCGTTTATTACAAAGGCTTTGATTACCTGATACGTGCTGTCTCAGGCACCGACGCCACACTCCTGATCATCGGCACTGGACCGCTTCGCGCTCAACTCACCGAACTTGCGCGCTCGCTCCATCTCGACGACCGCGTTCATTTCCTCGGGGATGTTCCAGACGTGACAAATTACTACTACGCCGCACGAATCTTCGCGCTTCCCTCGATCGCGCGCAGCGAAGCCTTCGGCATCGTGCAGTTGGAAGCCATGGCTTGCGGCACCCCCGTAGTCAATACACAGCTCGACTCCGGCGTTCCCTTCGTCTCGATCGATGGAGTCACGGGCTTTACTGTCCCGCCAGCAGATGTCACGTCACTGCGGCACTCTATCCAGCGTCTGCTGCGTGACGACGCCTTGCACGCTCAGTTCAGCTTAGCAGCGCGCCAGAGAGTACGTATTCACTTCACCCTCGAGAATATGGCGAAGGCCACTCTCCAGTTGTATGAGAATGTGCTGCAAGAAGAGCTAGCCGTGGCCGAGCCTATCGCGCTGGCCGCCGCCCACGATTAATTCGTTTGAAACCTGGAACCAGATCGTCCTTAGGTTCTATGGATGAGCGCCGTAAATCGCAGCGCTGGTCGCGATCTGGAAGATCCCTTCGACACTACGTGTTAGTGCGCTCTTGGCTGCACTACCCGGAATAAAAAGGATGTCTTCCGGGCTCAGATCCATGTCGCTCGCCTTCGCCGCCATGATCTGCTTCAGCGGTATCTTCACCTGGGTCGGACCCGTCGCAGTGCGCCTCAGAATCCTCGCCGCGTTCAGCGCGGCGGTATGATTTGTCCCCTGCGCCAGCGCCACCGCTTGCAGCACCGTCATGTGTTCGTTGTTCTCCATCACGAATCCACCTGGCCGCTGCACGTCTCCCACCACGTACACAATTCCTGCCTTCGATACAACAATCGTATCTCCAGGATCGATCTCAACATTACTCTGCACCGACTTCGCCGGATCGTCACTGATCGTGATTTTTTCCGGGATAGTGGGCTGGTCGCGGTGTGTGATCGTCACCAGCTTACCGGCCTTCGGCGTGAACCCGCCCGCTTCCGAAACCATGTCATACAGCCGCCGCTTTCCTACCATCGGATACACGCCCGGCTTTGTCACTTCTCCCAAAACCGAAACACCTTGCGACGCGAACTCCTTGATCACCAGCGACACGTGCGGATCGCGAAAATATCCGCCTTCCACCAGCGACTTCGCAACCACATCCTGCGCCTCTTCTACCGTCGCTCCACCGATTCGGACTGATCCGATTAACGGCAACGACAGTTCTCCCGACTCGTTCACGCGCGATTCCTGGCGAAAATCTGCCACTCCATAAATGCTGACTTCGATCAAATCCCCGGCGCCGATACGCAGTCTTCCACGATCACTCGCTGCCATTGGCCTGATGTCACCAAACGGAATGCGCGGCTGTTCGCTCGCTGCCTGGCCGGTCTTTTGCGGCGCAGCCTCTTGCGGTTCAACCATGGTCTGACCAACGGCAATCGACGACAGCAGAACTAGTCCGCATAGAGCGAACGTTGGCGGCAACAGGGGACGCATCGAGATTCCTCGCATCAAATCGGAGTCTAGCACGCCAGAACCGTGATTCCGCCGTCTTCCGGTTGCCCGTCGCTCATTAGTAAATCCCTTTTGGAACTGATTTTTTCTATTGCCAAACTCGACCGGATCACAAAGAAAACAGCCTGCTCAACTTTGAAAAAGTTGAACAGGCTCAATTCTGATTACTGACAGTGAATAACTGAAAGCTGAAAACTATTCGATATACACCACCGCGTACCACCGAACATTCGTCGGCTTGGTCGCCCAAGCCGGGGTCTGTACTTTGATCGCAATCGTGTCTCCAGCATTTACCGGCTGATTTAGCGTTGCATCGGACCCTGACGCCGAGCCTGCGCTATACGGGAATGCCGCGGCGCCGAAACAATTCGTATTCGAATTGATACAAACGCTATGCGTTACGCTCTCGCCCGAACCAGCATTGCCCGCAGGGACATTCTCCTGCACGAAGATGCGCTTGATCGATCCAGCCTTCGGCACCTGCACCGTCGCTGCCGTAAAGCTGGCGTTATTCGTGTCAATCACATCTCCGCCAAAGTAGTACGCTGTGCTGTTCGCCGGCGCATTCGCACTCACGTTCATGAGCGTTAGCGTGTAGCCCGTGTCGGAGGAACATAGCAACGCACCCGTCGGATCGATTCCGCTCGCCTTTGCCGTCCCGCTGCAGCTCTGGTTCGGCTTCACTTGCGCCGTTTGGATCGCGCTCAGGTTATCGGCCCACGGAATATTCATGCTCTGTTGAATCGGCGACAGCAGTTGCACACCATTGGTCGGAGGGCTCGCTATCTGGTACACCGTCGCCGGAGCCGTACCAATCAGCGAATAGTTTGCTCCCACATGGATCACCGAACCTCCGCCCTGCACGTAGACGTGGGGTGCTGCATTTGAAGTCTCTATCGTTCCTCCATGCAGCACAACAGTTCCCGTCCCAATGATGGCGAAAACATTTCGCAGGGTATTCGGATTTGTCTCTGCGCTAGTCTCCGGTTGGTCGATCACCACGGAAGTATTCATGTCGCCTTTCAACACTGCGGCGACCTCGGTTCCCTGGCTCGACTCAATCCACAGCCCGTTCACCACAATGCTCGAGGTATCCACGTAGAGCGGATAGTGCGATCCCGAGATACTGAGGTCTTCGAACGTCAAAACGCCGCTCGCTGCCCCGGCGGCGACAGCAAATTGCGTCGAAGTCTGGCCCACCGCGCGCAGGCTGTTCAAGCGGTTCAAGTAGCAGTTATTGATAAAGTGAAACCCCCGCCGCGAGGCTGTAACCTGCACGTTATCAATAGTGCTGCTGATCATGTAGATGAACTCCGGTCCTGTCCCGATGAACGACAGGTCGCTCATTTGGAAGTTTCCGACCTGACCCATCCCGCCACCGAATCTGCGCAGAAACAGATGTTGCTGTCCGTACATCGTGGTTGCAACCGTGAACTCGTCGTAATTGTTGTCGAAATTCAACTGGAACAAGGTGTTCCCGTCGAAGCTTGACTTCGCCGTCGGCGCCGTGAAATTCGCTGTATAGCGTGCTGTCGCCGAAATGCGCACCGAATCCACCCAGCCTTTTGCCATTTGGTTGTAGAACGTGGTTTCCATGAATCCGCCCACCTTCGGGCCGATTACGAAGTCTTCCGCCACCTTTTGATTGATCGTTCCCGTCGCCGCTTGGCTCGCTTTGAGCACTCCATTTACGAAGAGCCGTACCATGCTGCCGTCGTAGGTCAGCGCCAGGTGATAAACATTCCCGATAGAAACCGTGTTGCTCGGAGTCTGCAGGATTCGCATTGCCCCGCCCACGCACACGATGCCCGTGATCGAATCGTTGTCCGTGTGCTGCAGCGAAATCGCATTGCTTCCGTCCGGCCCGGTCACGCTTCCGGACGAAGAAATAATATTGAACTGACCCGCTGATACCGAAAAATTCGGTTTGTAAAATAACTCCAACGTTACAGAACTGCGTCCATCCAGCTCCACTGCGCCTGCTTCCCGCAGGTTGAGTTCGTAGTTGTATGTACCGTCGAGATACATCGAATTCCCCGCGCCCGTAGCCAGCGAAGGTCCCGTCGGGATGCCGTTATATCCCAGCGACGTTGGCGGAGAAACCACTAGTACAGCCCCCTGGTCCGCCGAGTACCCGGTAATCGTCGTCGACCCTCGTCCTGCACCGTAGAACTTGATCCCCTTGGTGATATGCAGCGGTTTGCTGACATAGTATGTTCCGCGCGGAATATATACGGTGCCGTACGGCCCATTCCCCGCGCTCGCCGCGTTGATCGCCGCCTGGATCGCCCCCCAATCGTCATTCGTGTCATCGGGTACCGCGCCAAAATCGCGCACGTTGTAGAAACCCCGATAGCCCGACGCGTCGCCCCGCATGTCCATAACCTGTACGTTATTTGGATTGGTGAACGAATCCGCCCCGGTATAGTCCGCAGGAATCACCACCGTTCCGTTCGTTCCGGCATCGGTAAACGCCGCCTGGATATTGGCGAATTGCGACGCAAACCGGCCCGCAGCCATTGTCACGGGTGTATCTCCCTGCCGCCCGAGCTTCTGCGCCAGCGAGCCGCTTAACGATGACACTTGCGTATCCACGTAGTGGCGGTTCGATGCCTGGTCACTTGTTGTCGGATCTGCAGCCAGCGACAGCGGTCCCGTCATCGTATCGCCAGTCTTTCGGATAAAAGATCCTGTTCCCACGCCGGCAACTGCGGTATCTACGTACGCTTTGTTCGCCACGGCTGTGTCTGAAACTGGAGTTGGCACCGTTGGTGACGATGCGAAGGTCTTCACCCCCGCCACCTGCTCGTTCCCGGTCGTGTGGACCACCCCGCTGTCGGATGCCTTCGAAGCCATCGCCGAATCCACATATTGCTTCGACGCCATCTGCACCGCCACCGACTGCGGCACCACCTGCGATCGAATCTGCGTGATCGTCACCGGCCCCTGTACGGGGACGGTCCAATACTCAGTGCTTGTCGTTCCATCGTTTAGCTTCAGCACCACTTTATAGTAGGTGCCCGACGGCGAAGCGCCTTCATTTGGCGACAGAGCCAGGTTCACGCTGCCCGAGTTTCCGATGGCGACGCTCATTGTTCCCGCCGCTACAGGTTTGCCGTCCGCGGTGCTGAATGCCGGCCACGAAATCAGCATCGTTCCTGCCGCAGCTGATCCGTCCGCGCGATACACCACATCACTTACGGTCGTCATCGCCGGTCCGGCTAATAAAGTAGGAGTTAAGAAGAAAAGGCCGGCAATTAAGCCGACCCATATACACGCGTGTCTGCGTCTGCTCCGAGCGGAGCAGGAAGAATCATTCAATTGCATCGATTATCCAGCCCTGAAAAGTATTCTGAAACAGCTGCTAATTTCAGAATAGTCTTTTCCGATACCTCTTAGTGCCAAACTGCCTGCAACTCAATTTGCTTTACTTTGAGAGACTTAGGCCCGATTTGTAAATTTTACAGTCTTGACAAAATTTTCCCGAAACGGGAATTTGGCCGAAAATCTGTTATTCGAACAAAAATCCGGTGGTAGCGCTCTCTTCCCGTGGCTCCCCGACTGGCTCTGCGCATCGTTCGTCATCGTTAACTGTTGAGTTAACCCGCTCGCTCACCGGATACTTTCTCATCAATGCCGCATCGTACGGTCTTAACATCTCCGCTACAGTCTCGCTTTTCGCAAACCCCGGATCGAGCCACAGATCGAAATGCTCTTCCGCCAGGATCACCGGCATTCGATCGTGGACTTCAGCCGTCACCGCATTCGCCTCAGTCGTCAGGATTGAAAATGACTCTACTGGTTTGCCGGCAGGGTCCTTCCACCGGTCCCATATTCCCGCGAAAGCGAACACCGAATCGTCCGCCAGCTGGATGCAGTACGGCTGCTTGCCCTTCCCGATCTTTTTCCATTCGTAGAAACCGTCGGCCGGAACCAGGCACCGCCGCCGTTTGAGGGATTCACGAAAAGCAGGCTTCGTCGCCACTTCTTCGGCGCGCGCATTGATCATCTTTGCGCCAATCGTGACATCGGTCGCCCAGTATGGCACCAGCCCCCACCGCATGTTTGCCAGCAATCGCTTCGGCTCTGCCGGATGCTGCCTTATCACCGGCACCAACTGCGTCGGCGCAATATTGAATCGAGGTGACCATTCGTAGTCGTCCGGGCGCACGCCAAACACCTTCTCGAACGCTGCTTTTCCGCGCCCCAGGCGATATCTCCCACACATGACAAGATTGTATCGTCAGTCGCCCACGCCAGCGGAACCTGCCTCTACGCGCGCCGGATCGCCAGCGCCGCCATCGTTCGCCCGCAGATTTCTTCCGGCGTTCCACTCGCCGCCACCGGCATTAACAGATCAAGTTTCTCGTAAAACTCGATCAGAGGCGCGGTGCTGCGATCGTAAGCCTCCAGCCGAACCTTGATCGACTCCGGCCGATCGTCTTCTCTCTGGAACAACTCAACGTCACACCGGTCGCACCTGCCCGCCACCTTCGGAGGCAACTCCGTCACGTGATATACCGACTTGCACTTGGCGCAAGTTCGCCGCCCGCTGAGTCGCGCCACGATCTCATTCACGGGCAAGACATAATTGATCACCGCCGACAGTTCCAGGTTCTCATTCACCATCAGCCGGCGCAGCGACTCCGCCTGTCCCACCGTGCGCGGAAATCCGTCCAGGATGAATCCTCCGCCGCAATGCAAACAGCCATTCCGCTCCCGCACCATGTCCCACACGGTCGAATCTGGAACCAGGTCGCCGCGTCGCATGTACTCCAGCGCCGTTTTCATTGCCGGACTCAGGTCGCAACCCGCTCGTCCGCTCAGCGCACGAAACACGTCACCCGTCGAAAGATGACAGGCGCGTAAACGCCGCGTCAGCAAGTCAGCCTGCGTTCCTTTGCCTACGCCTGGCGCACCTAACAGCACCAGTCTCCACGGATGATCGACCTCTTCTACCACTTGGCATTTTGCCGACGGCCCCAACAGCCATTCGGCACGGTCGTTCTGCTCCTGCCTGTCCATTCGCGAAATGTAGGAGAGAACGAACGACCTGACAGTGATGACAGTCACACCTTCCACGGACATCCCATCCGGTCTCACCCGCTGGATTCCAAAGGCTTTCCGCTGCCCTGAATCCCGCGTTTCCAGATATCATCTATAAGGCAGGCGGATTTCTGATATGAACACGCTCAAGACTGCGTTTCTACTCACGCTGTTAACGGTTTTCCTCGTTCTGATTGGCGACTACTTCGGCGGACGGAATGGCATGGTCCTCGCCCTTATCTTCGCCGGAGTCATGAACTTCGTCTCTTATTTCTTCTCCGATAAGATTGCGCTCGCCATGTACCGAGCTAAGCCGGTCACCCGCGAGGAAGCCCCGCGAATTTACAGCATCGTCGAGCGCCTGACCCAGAAGACTAACTTGCCGATGCCGAAGATCTTCGTCATACCCACTGAGTCGCCCAACGCCTTCGCGACAGGACGCAATCCGAATCATGCCTCGGTCGCTGTCACTCAAGGCATTCTTGGCTTGCTCACCGACGATGAGATGGAAGGCGTCCTCGCGCACGAACTCGGCCACGTCCGCAATCGCGACATCCTTATTAGTTCTGTTGCCGCCACCATCGCCGGCGCCATCACGATGTCTGCACGTATGTTCGGCTGGGCGGCTATGTTCGGCGGCTACGGCGGACGCGACGACCGCAACCGCGGCGGCGGAGCCATCGGCGCTTTGCTGATGCTCATTCTGGCGCCCATCGCAGCTATGCTCATCCAGTTAGCCATCTCGCGCTCGCGTGAATACCAGGCCGACGAAACTGGCGCGCACATCACCGGCAACCCCTACGCATTGGCCAGCGCCCTGCAGAAGCTGGACGCCTATTCGCGCCGCATGCCGCTCCAGGCCACGCCGTCGACTGCGCACCTCTTTATTATTCAGCCGTTCCTCGGCATGAATTTTGCCAGCCTGTTTTCGACGCATCCGCCGACCGCCAAGCGCATCGAGCGCCTCACCGGCCGCGCCGCCGAATTCCAGGTGTAAGGTTTGCAACGGATCCGGATGGGTCAGACAGATCAGACAGATCGAGAAGTTTTCGGGTCTTTTGTCAGTATCTGAATCCGTCTCACCCGTCCGATCCGTAGTTAAATGGCGTCCTTGCTACTCCTGACACGCCGAAACACTGCAAGCCCTGCCCTCTGGTAACGTTCCTTGTCTGAATGCTGAGTGCTGATCGCTGACTGCTGCGTTAAAATCACAATAATGTCCACGCAAGTGCTTCGGACGACCAATCGCGCCGCGGCCTTAGAAAACACGCTTCGTTCCATCATCCGCGGTCAGGACCACGTCGTTCGTCTCTCGCTGGTTTCGCTCTTCGCCCGTGGGCATCTCCTTATCGAAGGCGTTCCCGGCGTCGGCAAAACCACTCTCGCTCACACCATCGCACGCGCTCTCAACGTGGACTTCCAGCGCGTCCAGTTCACTGCCGACATGCTCCCCAGCGACGTGCTCGGCATCTCCATGTTTTCCGCCGCCGAGCAGAAGTTCGAGTTCAAGCGTGGGCCCGTCTTCACCAACATCCTGCTCGCCGACGAAATCAATCGCACCACCCCGAAAACGCAGTCCGCGCTGCTTGAAGCGATGAACGAAAACCAGGTCACCATGGATCGCGATTCGCATCCGTTGCCCCAGCCGTTCCTCGTCATCGCCACGCAGAATCCCGTCGAGCACCACGGAACCTATCCGCTGCCCGAATCGCAGATGGACCGCTTCCTTATGCGTCTTCACATGGGATACCCCGCCGCCAACAGCGAACGCGAAATCCTCCGCTCCGAAGCCGGGGCCGCTCGCCTCGATGACGTGCAACCCATCCTCAGCGGCGAAGAAGTAGTCGCTATCCAGGACGAGGTTACCCGCGTCCGCGTCGACGACTCGCTCGTGGAGTACGCGCTCAACATCGTCAATCGCACCCGCGATTCGGCTTATCTATCGCTCGGCGTCTCTCCCCGCGGATCGCTCATGCTCTACCGCGCCGCCCAGTCCATGGCTCACGTCGATGGACGCGACTTCACCACTCCCGAAGACTTCAAGACGCTCGCCGTCCCCGTCTTCGCCCATCGCGTCGTCGTCAGCGGACGATATTCGTCGACGGAAAAGAAGTCTCAGCAGGCCGAACAAATCCTTAGAGAGATTGTCGATAACGTGCCGGTACCGGTGTAAAGCTGCTCCAACAATTGAACCACAGGAGCCGTGCAGCAAAATCGCAGTCGCTGCATGGATTCTCATCGCCGTTTCTTCGTCTCAGCCGCCATTGAGATTGCACCTTAGCGGTAAGACATTCGCAGAATTGATTCAGGAAGGCGCTCGCCCTGAATTGGGATCTTGGACGCTGCCGCCTTTATCTCATTAAGATCGTCCGACGTCAGCTCAACTGAAGCGGAGCCAATATTCTCGTCCAGTCGATGGATCTTCGTCGTTCCTGGAATCGGAACGATCCAAGGTTTCTGCGCGAGCAACCATGCCAGCGCGATTTGTGCAGGAGTGGCATTTTTTCTCCGGGCGATCTGATTCAGAAGATCAACCACCGCCTGGTTTGCCTTACGAGCCTCCTCAGTGAATCGAGGGAATACTGCTCGGAAGTCCGTGCTTTCGAACTTGGTTGAGGCATCAATCTTGCCCGTCAAGAATCCTTGTCCAAGCGGGCTCCAGGGAACAAACCCGATCCCCAGCTCCTCGCAGACCGGAAGCACTTCTGGTTCGGGTTCTCTCGTCCATATCGAATACTCACTTTGGACTGCGGTGACCGACTGAACAGCGTGGGCCCGGCGAATGGTGTCTGTACTCGCCTCAGAAAGCCCGAAGTGTTTGACCTTGCCGGCGACGATCAGATCCTTGACTGCACCGGCGACATCTTCGATGGGCACCTCTGGATCGACGCGGTGCTGGTAGAAGATATCGATGACACCGGTCTTGAGGCGCTTGAGTGATGCTTCAGCAACCGGCTTGATATGTTCCGGCCGACTGTTGAGTCCGCTCCCCCGCTGCCCGTCGGGAGCGATATCGAAACCGAACTTGGTGGCAATCACTACCCGGTCGCGATGTGGAGCGAGCGCCTCGCCGACGAGCTCTTCGTTGGCGAATGGGCCATAAGCTTCCGCAGTATCGAAGAATGTCACGCCGCGATCGACCGCCGTTCGAATCACATCGATGGCTTGCTGTTTTTCGATGGCGGGTCCGTAGCCGTAACTCAACCCCATGCAGCCAAAACCGAGCGCCGATACTTCGAGATTACCAAGTTTGCGCTTCTTCATACGAATCTCCTGACTGCCACGCTTGGTAGTCTTTGTCGCTCCCGGCTCCAGCCAAGCTGTCTTCCACTTCTCTCGATGTTTGTGGCTAATTCTTATTGCTATTCATTTTGACCGGCCTAAGCAGATGCGAGAACGTGAGTTGGGCGAGCTTCCACTTGCCGTTTTCCCTGATATAAACCTCAGTCACCATAAAAGGATTGGTGACGTCGTGCTCACCCACTGCTGCCTGCAAATCAATGTCCTCTAGCAGGAGGGCTGTGTTACCAAATATGCGAGCGTCAACTGCGTAAACTACAGCTTTTTTGTACCAGATACCGCCGCTCTTAATGGTGGCTAGTTCTTGTGTTTTTCCCCAGGTTCCTCCCATGTGAGTGAACATGGCTTTGTCATCAAATAGTGTCTCTAAGGAATCGACCTTCTTGTCAGCCATCCAATCCCATTTCATGTTTGAGAGGTTGATGACTTCTTGTTGCTCGGGTGTTTGACTTGCGGCAGTTTTGATCGTTTCCGTCGGCGGCGCTGGCGATTGCTGTGTGTAGGACGGTGCCGCAATCATCGTTAATAGAAACAGACCTATCATTAGGCTCAAGGTTTTCATGGCTCTCTCCAGCGTCTTCATTTTGTTTCCCTTGCATCCTCGAATGTACGAGTAAAGGGCCGTCAACTGGTAGCCCGATCCTGCCTTCTTATTGCCTGTTCCTCTTGGCAGGCGAGAAATCAATGGCTTTGCTGGAGACGCGCGGCTATCTTTAGAAAAGGCGGTTGACATCGTTGATATGAAAAACACGAAAGAACGGGCCAGTCTGAAAACGAAGCAAGCCCGCGGGTTACCGGCAGAACTCGCCCAGAAGATTGCCTCCTTCCTGGGCAAGGAAGAGAATCGGACAACCGAGATTCCCGGTGTCAGCCTCCACCAGCGGACTGCGCCTACACCGCCATGCCGGATGACCTACCATCCGGGAATCATCGTGGTCCCACAGGGTAGCAAGCGGGTGAACCTTGGCCGGACCAGCTTTACCTACGACAAGTCACGCTTCGTCGTGACGGCGGTGGATTTGCCAATCGTGAGCTGGGTGGCCGAGGCGACCGAGCAGGTTCCCTGTCTCGCACTGTCCATCAAGTTGGACATGTCCATGGTGCGGGAGTTGCCAAGTCGTGAGGAAATTCATGTCGCAGAAGCTCCATCGGATAGTCCCGCTATGTCCATCGGCGAGACCACGCCGGAATTCCTGAACGCGTGCTGCCGCCTGATGGATCTATTGAACAGCCCACAGGACATTCCTTTTTTATGTGGCCTGATTCAGCGCGAGATCATCTATCGCGTCCTGCGAGGACGTGCGGGAGCGCGCTTGCGCGCAGTAGCAACACTGGGAGACCAGAGCCACCGGACGGCAAAAGCGATTGCCTGGATAGCCGCGAACTACGCCAAGCCTCTGCGCGTGGAAGAGCTTGCACAGGCGGCAAGCATGGGCGTATCCACGCTGCACCATCATTTTCGGATGCTGACTGCGATGAGTCCCTTGCAGTATCAAAAACAACTGCGGCTTCAATCCGCGCGGAGCCTGATGCTGAACAATGGTCTCGACGCCGCCAGTGCAGCCTTTGAGGTCGGCTACGAAAGCGCTACGCAATTCAATCGCGAATACAGTCGCTTCTTCGGCCAGCCTCCTATGCGAGATGTTCGAGCCCTTCTATCTCCGGGTGCCCCGAAACTCGAATCAGTCGGCAGCCTCTGAATTGAGTAATTCATCCTTCGCCAAACGACGAAAGCGCTTGGGGGCCATCCCATTTTTCTTCCGCATGAAGCCCCTGTAGAATCTCGCCATTCACCGGGAGGGCCTTTTGCCGCAAACCTGTCCAGCCTGCGGATCGCATACCTCGCAATCCACCCCCTTCTGCGCCAAGTGCGGTAAGCCACTCGCCTCCGACGCAAACGCCACCTCGACCACTTCCGACACCCCCACCTTTGACCGGCCGCCGAGTTCGCGGCCATCATCCCGCCCATCTTCCCGCGCCGGACGCTTTGTCCCCGGCGACATGATCGCCGGGCGCTACCGCATCGTTGCCCTGCTTGGACGCGGCGGCATGGGCGAAGTCTATCGGGCCGACGACCTCAACCTGGGCCAGGAAGTCGCTCTCAAGTTCCTCCCCGAATCCGCCACCGACGCCGAAATGCTCGAGCGTTTTCGCAACGAAGTGCGCATCGCCCGCCAGATCTCGCACCCCAACGTCTGCCGCGTTTACGACATCGGCGAAACCAACGGCCAGATCTATCTCTCCATGGAGTACATCGACGGCGAAGATCTCGCTTCGCTCGTCCGCCGCATCGGTCGACTTCCATCCGACAAAGCCGTCGAGATCGCCCGCAAGGTCTGCGCCGGACTCAGCGCCGCCCACAACAAGGGTGTCCTGCACCGCGACCTCAAGCCCGCCAACATCATGCTCGACGGACGCGGCGAAGCCCTCGTCACCGACTTCGGACTAGCCGGACTCGCCGCCGAGATCACCGACGTCAATAGCGGCACGCCGGCCTACATGGCGCCCGAACAGCTCGCTGGGCGCGAGGTCACGCTGAAGAGCGACATTTATTCTCTCGGCCTCGTCCTCTACGAACTCTTTACCGGCAAGCGAGCTTTTGACGGCCGCACCCTCGAAGAAATCACACGCGTCCGTCGCGACGGCGCCATCAGCCGACCCTCCACGCTCGTCAAAGACGTCGATCCCGCCGTCGAGCGCGCCATCTTCCGCTGCCTTGAAGACGATCCCAACGCACGACCGTCATCTGCGCTCGAAGTCGCCGCTTCCCTGCCTGGGGGCGATCCGCTCGCCGCTGCCCTCGCCGCAGGTGAAACTCCATCACCTCAACTCGTCGCCGCCGCTGGCGATCGCACCGGCGTTCCCGTAAAGCTGGCGGTATCGTTGCTCGCCGGAACACTGTTGGGGTTCATCGTGCTTTACGTGATCGGTTTGCGCGCAGGGGTTCTCGATCGCCTCAACCTTCCTTATTCACCGGAAGTCTTGTCACAAAAAGCACAAGACATACGTGTCGCGCTGGGCTATGCCGATGCTCCCGCCGACAGCGCGGAGAGTCTCGATTTAGACGGAGATCTCTACAACGGCCTGAACGCCAGAAAGTTCCCTGGCCTCACCTGGGATACCATGCTCGCCAAAGGAACTCCACCCCTGTTCCTCTTTTGGCGACGCGAGAGTCCCGACGATATGGTGGCCGTGGAAGTGAAAGACAATTCTCTCGTTCCCGGCATCGTAAGCCTGAAAGATCCGCCTTTTACTGATTCCGGGATGCGCAAAATCATCATGGATCCGCAGGGACGGCTGGTTGAGTTCCATTCCATCCCACCCGAGTTGGACAAGACTCCGACTGCTCCGGCGAATTGCGATTGGCATGTCGCTTTCCAACTTGCCGGACTCGACCTTGCGCAATTCAAGTCCACAACCCCTATGTGGAACTCTCTCGCGTCCACAGATTCGCGTTCCGCGTGGACAGGAAGGTGGCCGGGCACGAACCTTCCGTTGCGCGTGGAGGCTGGCTCCTACCGCGGAAAACCAACCTACTTTCAATTGATCGGCGATTGGACGAAACCGGACCGCGAGGCGCAGTCGGATCAATCATCCGGAAAAAAGGCTGGGCAAACAATTACCGTACTGATCGGGATCGCTCTACTCGGTGCCGCCGTCTACATCGCTCGGCGTAATCTGCTTCGCGGAAAGGGAGACCGACAAGGCACGGTTACGCTTGCGTGGACAGTCTTTGCGTTACAAATGGCCTTGTGGCTGTGTAAGGCGCATTTTGTACCATCGATCGGCAGCTTTGGCCTTTTGGTCCTCGCGATCGCGGGAGCTCTGTTTAATACCGCTTTTGTTTGTGTTCTCTACCTGGCCCTTGAGCCATACATCCGCCGCCATTGGCCACATGCGCTGATCTCCTGGACCCGACTTCTCTCCGGCCGTTTGCGCGATCCCATGGTAGGGCGCGACATGATGATCGGCTCCGCCTTGGGAATTTCGTGGGGGATCGCCTACAACATTCTCTTCGTTTGGGCACAGCGCCTTGGAGGTACACCGAATATTAATTGGGGTGACTTCGAGATGGGCGCTCGTCATGTGCTTGGGAGTTGGCTGTGGCACGTCGCCAATTCTGTCCAGGCAACACTCGGAATGTTTTTCCTGATGTTTGTCCTCCGCGTACTGTTACGCAAACCATGGCTTGCCGCGTTAGCGTTCGTCGCCTTTTGGGCTTGCCTGAAAATGGCCAATTGGAACCCACTCCTGGCGAGCTGGGATTCCCGCCAGCTCGCGGTATTTCTCTCGTTGCAACTGCTGGTATATGGCGCCGCCGCCTTTGTCATCGTGCGCTTCGGCTTGCTGCCTCTGGCAACAGGAATATTCGTTGCCGACATCCTCCTCAATATTCCCATCACCCTGCATCTCTCGGCTTGGTACGCCGGTGGCACGCTGTTCGTAATCTTCACCGTGCTCTCCCTGCTTGCCTACAGTTTCTACATCTCGCTCGCCGGACAAAAACTCTGGCGCGAGCACCTCTTCGACTGATGTGACACAGCCTTTCCCGCCTGTACGGTTCATCCGTCACAAATCTCCGCTCCCCGCGCGGCGCTATAATCAAGGGTTTTCGGAGTTCATTCCCGCCAATCTTTGGAGTTCGTATGGCTACCGCCGAGCAGGTTCGCACCCGCACTGAATCCGACAGCATGGGGACCATCGAAGTTCCCACTCATGTCTATTGGGGAGCCCAGACGCAGCGTTCGCTCCATCACTTCAACATCGGCCGCGATACCATGCCGCCCGAGTTGATCCGCGCTTTTGGCATCCTCAAGAAAGCCGCCGCGCTCGTCAATCAGGACCTCGGCAAACTGCCAGCCGACAAGGCAAAGCTCATCGAACAGGCCGCCGACGAAGTCATTTCCGGCAAGCTCAACGATCAGTTCCCGCTTCGCGTTTGGCAGACCGGCAGCGGCACGCAGACCAACATGAATGTGAACGAGGTCATCTCCAACCGCGCCATCGAACTTGCCGGCGGAGAACTCGGCTCCAAGAAGCCCATCCACCCCAACGATCAAGTCAATATGTCGCAGTCGTCGAACGACACCTTCCCGACCGCGATGCACATTGCCGCCGCCGAGCGCGTGAAGAAGGTCCTCATTCCGGCCGTCAAAGAAGTCCACGACGCCATCGCCGCCAAGGCTCGTGAGTTTAACGATGTCGTTAAGATCGGCCGCACGCACTTGCAGGATGCCGTCCCGCTCACGATTGGCCAGGAGTTCGGCGGCTGGGCTTCGCTACTCGAACGCGACATTAGGCGTCTCGAACAGGTCCTCGACGGACTCTACGACCTCGCCATCGGCGGCACCGCCGTCGGTACCGGCCTGAATACCCATCCCGAATTCGCCCAACGCGCCGCGAAAAAGATTTCCGAATTGACCGGACTTCCCTTCCGATCGCACCCGAACAAGTTCGCTGCGCTCTCCGCGCACGACGAAATCATCTTCGCCCAGGGCGCGCTGGAAACCCTCGCCGCCTCGCTGATGAAAATCTCCAACGACATCCGCTGGCTCGCCTCCGGCCCGCGCTGCGGACTCGGCGAACTTATCATCCCCGAGAACGAGCCCGGCTCGTCGATCATGCCCGGCAAAGTCAACCCCACTCAGTGCGAAGCCATGACCATGGTGGCCGCTCAGGTCCACGGTGCCACCGCTGCCGTCGGATTCGCAGGCTCCCAGGGCAACTTCGAGCTCAACGTATTCAAGCCCGTCATCATCTATAACTTCCTGCATTCGGTGACGCTCATCTCCGACGCCTGCCACGGCTTCGTTGAATTCATGGTGAAAGGTATCGAGGTCGATCGCCAGAAGATCGACTATTACGTGAAGAACTCGCTCATGCTGGTCACCGCTCTCGCTCCCAAGGTCGGATACGACAAGGCCGCCAAAATCGCGCACACCGCCCACGTCGACCACAGCAGCTTGCGCGAAGCAGCATTGAAACTCGGCTATCTGACCGGCGAAGAATTCGACGCCGCGGTCAAACCCGAAACCATGACACACCCTTAGCCATTTGTTTTGTCATCACGAACCCTGAGCAAAGTCGAAAGGGCGAGGGTTCTGTTTTTGGTATTTGAGGAGAAGACCGAGTGTCGGTGCCCCACCTGCTCTCATCTGGCAGATGTGGGCTTCCACAAACCCCGCGACCTCGGCATTCTCTCCCGGAATCTATACATCGGTGGACCCCAACCTCACAGTCTCCGATTCCCGATTCCCTGCCCATCGATTACTTTCGTGATCTCTTCTCTCTGATCTGCCAGGCACACCTTCCGATCTCCCCCGTAGCGCTCATTCGAAGGAGATCGCGATGCGTCTTGGCCGCACTCACTGGTTGGCAACAAGTCTTCTCTTCATTTCGCTCTCATCCCTTGCTCAAGCACCTTCACCACGCCGTGATCTTCTGGCCTCTTACCCTCAAGATCGCATTCGCGTCACCATCGACGACGAAGACCGCGTCTCGCTCCGCGGCAACGTTCATCCCCTCGCTCGGGCCACGAATGACATTGGTATCGCACCGCCCAACCTTCGTATGGACAAGATGATCCTGCTGCTCACGCCCGACGCATCGCAGCAGGCCGCGCTCGATCAACTGGTCTTCGAGCAGCACGACCCGCAGTCCCCTCACTTCCACCAATGGCTTAGCCCCGAAGACTATGGCCGGCGTTTTGGCGTGTCGGACCGTGACCTGCAACAAATCGCCAGCTGGCTCGAAATGCATGGTATGGACATCGAAGAAGTCACCGCCAGCCGCCGCGCAATTGTTTTCAGCGGCTCAGTAGCCATGGCGCAATCGGCCTTCGGGACTGAAATTCACCGCTACTCTGTGAACGGTCAATCACACTACGCCAACGCCTCCAATCCTCAGATCCCGCGCGCCATTTCCGCTGTCGTCGGCGGCGTCATGTCTCTTCACGACTTCCGTTCCGCGCCGATGATCGCCATGTCCTCCAAGCTGGCCCCTGAATTCACCAGCGGTAGCTCTCACTACGTGACGCCCGGCGATCTCGCTACCATCTACGACGTCTCTCCACTCTATGGCCAGGGCATCGACGGCGCAGGTCAGAGCATCGCCATCGTCGGCCGCTCCAACATCAACCTCTCCGACGTGCGCTCGTTTCGCAGCGCCTTTGGTCTTCCGGCCAAAGACCCCCAAATCCTCCTCGCAGGAGCTGATCCTGGCACCAGTAACACCAGTGACGAAGTGGAAGCCGACCTCGACGTGCAGTGGGCCGGGGCGCTCGCGAAGAACGCCACCGTCATCTTCGCTCCCGCCGCGTCCACCAACTCCAGTGACGGCGTCTTTCTCTCCGCGCAGTACATCGTCAACCACAACCTGGCTCCGGTAATGAGTGTCAGCTTTGGAGCTTGCGAAGCCGCCTTTGGCGCGAGTGGCAACGCCTTCATCAACAGTCTTTGGCAACAGGCCGCGTCTCAGGGAATCACCGTCTTCGTCTCCGCCGGAGATAGCGGCGCCGCAGGTTGCGACAGTGCATCCTCTTCGTCCGCCGGCTACGGGCTCGGTATCAATGCGCTCTGTTCTACCCCCTATTCCGTTTGCGTCGGCGGAACGGAATTCAACGAAGGCTCTAACTCTTCTTTCTACTGGTCCGCCAGCAACAGCGCCTCACTGACTTCCGCTTTGAGCTACATTCCTGAAGCCGCTTGGAACGAGAGCACCTCGGGCCTCTGGTCCGGAGGTGGCGGCGTAAGCACCGTCTATACAAAACCTGTCTGGCAAAACGCCACTGGCGTACCTGCCGATGGCATGCGCGACGTCCCCGACCTCTCTCTCACCGCCGCCGTGCACGATGGATACCTCGTTTACCTCAACGGCAGCCGAATTTTGGTCGGCGGTACCTCCGCCGCATCGCCTTCCCTCGCCTCCATCATGGCTCTGGCCGTTCAAAACGCTGCTGCGCGTCAAGGGATGGCCAACACTGTCTTTTATCCCTTGGCTCGACTGCAAAACTCCGGTGGCGCAGCTGTCTTTCACGACATCACCGTCGGAAACAACAGTGTTCCCGGACTCTCCGGCTTCTCCGCCACCACTGGCTACGACCGCGCCACCGGTCTCGGCTCCGTCGACGCCACCCTGCTCGTGAATCACTGGGCCGACGCCAGCCTGTCCCCGTCGCTACAGGTGAATGCTTCAACCTCCACCGCCAGCGTGGTCCCCGGCGCTAACACCAGCGTTACACTTACCTCCGCCGTCAGCGGAGGATTCAAGTCCGCTGTCTCCTTCACAGCCTCCGGTGTTCCGGCAGGGGTGACCCTCGTATTTACGCCCTCAGTCTTGCCCTCACCAGGATCTGGATCGACCATCGCGAAGTTCACCGCCTCTTCCACCGCCAAATCTGGCACTTACCCAGTCACCCTGACCGCCACCGGCGGAAGCACGAAGAAGAACATCCCGTTCTCCTTTACCGTTCTTCCCGCTCCCACCCTTACCCTCACGACTTCGGCAACCTCCATCGTCGTTACGGCGGGTGCATCGAGCACACTCACCCTGACCACCGCTGGAAACTCCACGTTTAACTCGACCGTTACGCTCTCAGCGAGTGGGCTTTCTACAGGACTAACCGCCTCGTTTGCACCCGCCTCATTCTCCGCACCCGGCTCCGGAACTGGCACCCTCACCCTGACCGCCACGTCCAACGCTTCTCCCGGCAGTCACTCCATTGTCGTCACGGCGAATGGTGGCGGCATCGCCAAATCCGTCACCGTAAAGGTCAATATCCCCGGATTTTCCCTCACTGCCGCCGCGACGAGTTTGGCCGTCGTGCAGTCTGCACAGGCCACCGTGAGATACACAGTGCTGACAGTCGGAGGGTTCAGTTCCGATGTCACCCTTTCCACCAGCGCCCTTCCTTCCGGGGTGACGGCCGCCTTCTCTTCAGCCAAAATCTCAGCCCCAGGTTCGGGCGTTACTTCCCTGACCATCACCGCCGCTTCCAACGCTGGTCTCGGATCCTCCATCATCGCTGTTATTGCTTCTGGCGGAGGCATCACCAAAACCGTCAATCTCGCCCTCGTCGTCAAAGCTCCGCCAACCTTCACCATCACTCCCGCGGCCGCAACCCTTAACGTTTACCTTGGGTCCTCCGCGCAAACCTCCATCAGCGTCGTCGGACAGAACGGATTCACCTCCTCGGTTACTTTTTCCGCCTCTGGCCTTCCTTCCGGGACCACTTTGACCTTTGCCAACTCCACCGTGAGCCCAGGTGCAAGGACCACGATCAAAGTAAGCACATCCGCCAATGCTCTCGCCGGGTCCACGCCGATTGCCATCACTGCCAGGGGCGGCGGGCTGACGCAAACCGCGACCCTCACCCTTCACGTGCTCACGCATTGATGCGCATGCCGTAACTCAGGTGCTACCATGCTCCCGCGATGAGGCACCTCCTTTTATTCGTCACTCTTCTCGCTGCAATGGTGGCGCCGGCTCAGCAACCGGCGCCGCTCGTCACCGATATCCAGCACCGCACCACTATTTCGCTGAATGGCGCGTGGCATATCATTCCCGACCCATACGACAGTGGATCCGTTCTCTACGACGGCAAACTCAACGAGCGCAGCTTCTTGCGCAACGCCAAGCCCAAATCGAAGGCCGATCTCATCGAGTACAACTTCGACACTAGCCCTACCATCCAGGTTCCCGGCGACTGGAACACGCAGCGCTCCGACCTTCTCTGGTACGAAGGCACCATCTGGTACGAGCGCAACTTCACCTATCATCCGCAGCCTGGAAAACGCGTCTTCCTGTACATCGGCGCCGCCAACTACCTTTCGCTCGCCGGAGTTAACGGCACCGTTGCCTGCGGCCACGAAGGCGGATTCACTCCCTATAACTGTGAAGTTACATCGCTGCTTCACGACGGCGAAAATTTCGCCGTCATACGCGTCAACAACGCTCGTCGCAAAGAGTATGTCCCCACCCTCCAGACGGACTTCTGGAATTACGGCGGACTCACCCGCGACGTGAAACTGGTCGAGCTCCCGCAGCAGTTCATCCAGGACTTTCTGATCCAGCTCAAGCCGCATTCGCAGGACCAGATCGCCGGATGGGTGAAGCTAAGCGATGCCGCGGCAGGTCGTCAGGTTACCGTCCGCATCCCCGAAGCCGGACTCGAAAAGTCCGTCACCACCGACTCCACCGGCCTCGCTCAAATCGACCTGCCGGCCCCGAATCTCAAGCTCTGGTCACCGGCAGATCCCAAGCTCTACCACGTCGAAATCACATCGCCAAACGACAAAGTCGAAGACGACATCGGCTTCCGCACCATCGAGGTTCGCGGCCACGATATTCTGCTCAATGGCCAGCCCATCTTCTTGAAAGGCATTTGTATCCACGAAGAAGCGCCCTATCGTTCCGGCCGCGCCTTCAGCGACGACGATGCCCGCACCCTTCTCGGATGGGCCAAGGAGCTCGGCGCCAACTACGTTCGTCTCGCCCACTATCCGCACAACGAGAACATGGTGCGCATGGCCGACCGCATAGGGCTGATGGTCTGGTCTGAAGTTCCGGTCTATTGGACCATCGACTGGGAAAACCCAGCCACGCTGGCCAACGCCGAGAACCAGATGACCGAGAACATCACCCGCGATCGCAACCGCGCTGCCATTGTCATCTGGTCCGTCGGCAACGAAACGCCAATCCTCCCGGCGCGAACCACCTTCATGCATCAGATGGTCGAAAATGTTCGCAGGAACGATTCCACCCGACTTGTAAGCGCAGCGTTACAGGTGCATCGCTCGGAAGGTTCGATACGCATCCTCGACGACCCGCTCGGCGCCGACCTCGACCTCCTCGGATGCAACGAGTACATCGGCTGGTACGAAGGCACCATTGGTGACATCGACAACGCAACTTACAAGACGCCCTACAACAAGCCGCTGGTGATGAGTGAATTCGGCGCCGACGCCGTCTTCGGCCTGCACGGCGACGCCGACACGCGCTTCACCGAAGAGTACCAGCAGAATCTCTACGAGCACCAAACCAAGATGCTCGACCGCATCACCTTCCTGCGCGGCACCTCGCCCTGGATCCTGATGGACTTCCGCTCACCTCGCCGCCCACTGCCGGGTATCGAAGACTTCTTCAACCGCAAGGGACTCGTCTCCGACCGCGGAGAGAAGAAGAAGGCGTTTTATGTGCTACAGAAGTGGTATGAGGGCAAATGATCAGACCATCTGGATATCTCGTCATCTGAATAGCTGGTTGTTTGGACAACCGACTTTCCAGCGCTACATTCCGATCGCTCGATCTCTGATATCCAGATATTCAGTTAACCAGATAAACTGATCTCTCATGGCCAACTGCGTTCAATGCGGGCGGGAGCTGCCTTCCATCTCCATCGGTGAACTCCGGAATCGCTGTCCTGCCTGCCAGTTCCAGCAACAGCAGCAGCAACAGGTCGCAGGGCCGCAGCCGGTTCAGCGTCGGGCGACGTTCGCGGAACGGGCTCGCCTGTTCCCTGTCACGTCCGTCATCATCGCCATCAACGTGGCCATCTACATCGCCTGCGTCATATCCACATGGCTGAGCGGCATTGGCAGCCCGATGGATTTCGATGGCCGCATGCTGCTGCGCTGGGGTGCCGACTACGGTCCGCTCACCCTCGACGGCCAGTGGTGGCGCACCTTCACCTCCATGTGGCTGCACGGCGGGCTGATTCACGTCGCCGCCAACATGTACTGTTTCTGGAGCTTCGGTCCCATCGCCGAGCGCATCTTCGGACGCCGCCGCTACCTCGCCATCTACGTCATCACCGGCCTCGGTTCCAGTCTCGCCAGTCTCGCCTGGCATCCGAACCTCATCAGCGTTGGCGCGTCGGGCGCAATCTTCGGCGTTTCCGGAGCGCTCTTTGTCCCGTTCTTCCATAAACGCCTAAAACTGCCGCAGCCGGTAATGAGTTCCATGCTCCGCAGTATCGGCATGTTCATCGTCATCAACCTCCTCATCGGCGCGTCCATCCCCTTCATCGACAACTCTGCTCACGTCGGCGGTCTCCTCGTCGGCCTCATCCTCGGCGAAATTCTCGTGCGCCTCGCCCCAGACGCCGAGGTCGATTCGTCGTTGTTGAAGGTTGTTGCCGCATCGGTCATCCTCCTCGTCGCCGGATTCATGGTCATCCAGCGTGAGCGCCTGCCTGCGACCTATGCCGACTCCGCCTTCCACGCCATCGAGGACGGCAATCTGACGCTGGCGTATCAAAAGGCGCAGCAGGCAGTGGCTTCGCATCCGAACGACGCGGAGTCCTATGTGGCGCTGGGCGAAGTGTACCTGCAGCAGAAGAAATATCCGGAGGCACTTAGCGCATATCAGGTCGCTCACAAACTTGCGCCCAACGATGAATCGATCACTGGTCGCCTCGGTCATGTTTACGCCCGTCTCTCGGATTGGAAGAATGCCGAACCGCTGCTTCGCGAAGCGCTCAAGGGCGATGCAAAGGATCCCGACGCCCTGATCGACTTAGCCGTTACGCTCGATGCCACCAACCGTGCTCCGGAAGCTCTCGAGTCTGTCCACAAAGCTTTGCAACTCGAGCCCAACTCCGCCCGCGGACAATTCGTCCTCGGCACCATCCTCGCCGATCAGGCAAACTACCGTGATGCGATACATCCGCTGAGCGAAGCCGTCCGACTCGATCCCAACAACGCCGACTACAGAAAAGCGCTGCAAACTGCCGAACAGGCCAGCGGAAGCCAGTCCCACTGATGCCTTCGCCGCTGGTCGTTCTCAACCAGGAAGTTATCGCCTGCGCCCGCTGCCCTCGTCTCGTCGAATATCGCGAGCGCATCGGACGCGAAAAGCGTCGCGCCTATCTCGACTGGACTTATTGGGCCAAGCCTGTTCCCGGCTTCGGCGATCCCAACGCTCGCGTGCTCATCCTCGGCCTTGCTCCCGGCGCCCATGGCTCCAATCGCACCGGACGGCCATTTACCGGCGACTCCAGCGGCAACTTCATGTATCCCGTGCTGCACCGCACCGGCTTCGCCAATCAGCCCACGGCCACGAACATCGATGACGGTCTCAAGCTCATCGACGCCTACATCACCGCTGCCGTCCGCTGCGCGCCTCCCGACAACAAGCCCACCCCGCAGGAGATCTCGAACTGCGCGCCATTTCTCGATCGCGAACTCGACGCACTTCCTAACGTGAAAGTTATCGTCGCACTCGGGCGTATCGGCTTCGACGCCTGCCTGAATTATTTGCGACGCAAGGGAATTCTCAAATCCAAGGCCGAATATCTTTTTGGGCACGGCGCCACCTACGCCCTGCCAAACGGCAAGACGCTGCTCGCCTCCTACCATCCTTCGAACCAGAACACCAATACCGGCAAGCTGACGGAAGCGATGTTTACAGAGATTTTTCGGAAGGCGAAACGGCTGGCGGAACAGAAATCTCAGGCTGCGTCGCGGTAGCGATCAGAGCGCCTGGGCCGCGCGCGATCCAGCGAAAACACTCGTCTCGACCTGCGTAACTGCTCCAGCAGCAGCTCGTTCTGTGCGTCCTGATCCTTGGAGAGTTTTTCCGCGCCGGCGAAGAAAACCAGCACGGCAGCCAAACCTAGCAGATACAGAATTCCGATCACGAGATACAGCGACATAGGCCCCACCCGCGTTCAATAGGATGCAGACAACATGCGTCATGCTGCGCCACTATCTCTTGTGATCCGTCGGTTGAACGGACAGTTGTGCATTCACCGCGCGATCGAACTTCACGATGGCCGCCCATTGTCCGGCGCGCTTTTCTTCCCACCCAATTCGTCCGCCCAGCAGCTCCGCCGAGGCTGCCGCCGGCAAATCTGCATGGTAATCAAAGTAGCGCTCGTGCAGCTTCTCCCAGAGCGGCAGCTTGATCAGGAATCCGCCGCTCGGCTCGTACTTGGTCGAAAACAGGAACGCCGTGTCGTACAGTTCCCCTTCTTCGCGTGCCGCCATGATCTGCGTTTCCGAAAAATCCTCTATGCGCACAATCTGTATCGGCTTCGTTACGTAACCCAGGTAAGGCTTCGTCAGCTCGTCCGAACCTGGCCACGCCGTCAGCACTCGTCCTTGCGGCGGATGCGCCTCCAGTTGCTTCGCTGCCCGCTGGTGGAGCTGCACAAAATCCGCGTAGTTAAGGTTGTCTTCCGGCGCGAAGTGATACGGTGGATTAATGACGATCGCCAGCACGAACGCCAGGCAGATCACGCCTGCGAACGCCTGCCACATCGGCAACCGCCGCCACATCGTCGACACGCACACAATCACCACCAGCGGATACACAGGAAGTAAGTACCGCGCCAGCACCGCTCCTCCGATTACCGAGAGCGCCAGCACATATGCCGCAACCACCACCAGGAAAATCATCTGCACCGGAATGGCGATCCGCGGACGCTGTGTCGCCGGACCGCCATGCCCGTTCTGCGGCACATCTCCGATCGTGAGCGGCTGACGCGTCATCGCCAGCAGCGTCACGATCGTGAGCACAAACATGTTCATGTAGCCGAACAGCTGCCATAGCCGCTGCGCGAGCGCCGCCAGTACCCGTACCGGGTGCAGCGTCGCGCTCACGTTGTACCGCAGGAACTCCGGATTCCCGAACACGTAACCTGTAACGTGAAAGTGATAGGCAAGCCAAGCAGCCAGCGGAATGATCGGCGCCAGCAGCCACGGCGTGCGACTCATCGAAAATCGAAATGGAAACCACGCCTTCGGCACCGCCAGCCCCACCAGTTCCCACGCGAACAGAGCGACGGGTGCCAGCAGCGCCGTCTCCTTCGACATTACTGCCAGCGCAAACCACAATGCCGTTTCCGGATATCGTCCACGCACATACGCCGTGATTCCCCACATCGTGAATCCAGCTGCCGCCATGTCGAGGTGCGCCAGCGAACTTTGCGCGAAGAAAACCGGAAACAGCGCCGTCAAGATCACACTGCCCACGGCCACAAACCGGTTCGAGACCTCGAGCGCTAACCGATACACGCCGACCAGCGTAAAGGTACTTACCAGTAGCATCGCCGTGCGCGTAACCACAGCGTGATAGCCGAAGATCTTCCACGCCAGCGCCAGCCACGCCATCACCAGCGGCGGATGCGCGTTGCTCAACGTTGAACTCGGGATCCACTGAAAATGAAGATAGAGGTCCCGCGCCGCCGGCACGTAATACCCGGCCTCATCCCAGAAATAAGGGAGTCGCAACAGCGGCAGGTGCGTGAGCAGCAGCCCGGCGAAAATCACTGCGGCCACCGCCGGCAGCCGCTCCCACCAGCGGCGCGACGGCACGCTCGCCGGTTCCAATGGGAACCGCAGGACCTTCGCCTTATTCCGCATTCTCGGTTAGTTGATCGGTCCGCCGATGCCCATCCGCGGATCGAGCTTGATTTCCCCGAACGTGCTCTCGTAGTTAGTGACGTTCTGCTGCAGGATCGTCATCAGCGCCTTCGCCTGTTGCGGGCTCAGGTAAATGCCCTGAAAGTTCCGGATCTCCACTTCCTGCTCGCTCGACTGTTGCATGGTACCGAACACCAGGAAGAAATCCCACACGTTCACGCGAACCTGCACGCTGTTCGCGTAATTCTCGCGATAGTTCGGATCGTTGATCAGCTTAATGCGCGGTTGATTGGGCGGTTGAATAGCCATAGATTTTGTCCAGATTGAAGGTATCAGATTTGCCACTCAAAAACCGCCAATTCCACGGATCCCGCGACGTCGTTTCAATTCCCCTTCGGCAACCGCGATATCACCTTGGTGCCCATGCCCCTCATCCCTTATCATGCCGCTTCCCTTTCGGAGGCCAGGAATGAAAATCATTCGCCTGCTGCTCGTCATCGCCGTTTCGCTGCCGCTGTTCGCCCAATCCGATCGCCCCAAGGTTCGCGCCATCACCGCGTTCGTTCGCATCACGCCCTCCGATTACGAAACCAAAATCGCCGACGCTCTCAAAATGCTTCGCGCCGCGAAGTCCGACTACGAGCATCACGGATACACCGTCGAGTCCATCCGCATCACCACCAATCCCTTCCCCGAGATCGTCAAAGGCATGTCGCAAAGCGATGCCCTGGCCCTCCTTCAGAAGCTCGATACTCTTTCGCAACGCGAATCCTTCGATCCCAACATCGGGCCGGCGCTCCTCCACGATTCCGACGCCACCGCCTCCGTCGAACTGCTCAAGCAGGTTCTCTCGCAGACAAAAAACCTCGAATCCAGCATCATCGTCGCCGACTCCGAAGGCATCCATTGGAACTCCGTTCGCGCCGCTGCCTCCGTGGTCAAGTACGTCGAAGAGCACTCCGAGCACAGCCAGGGCAATTTCAACTTCACCGCCACCGCCATGCTCGCGCCTTACGGGCCATTCTTTCCCGGCTCTTATCACACTGGACCAGGCGGCGATTTCTCCGTCGGACTCGAAGGTGCCAGCGTCGTGCAGCACGTCTTCGCGCACGCCACCATGGCCGACGCCACTTCAAAGCTAACGGAGGCGTTATCCAGGTACGCCGTCGAATGCGAACGCATTGCCAAGGAAACCGCCAAACAATCCGGCTGGAATTATCGTGGACTCGACCCCACTCCCGCACCGCTTGCCGGCGTCTCCATCGGAGCCGCCATCGAGTCGCTCACTCACGCCAAGTTCGGTTCCAGCGGTACCATGACTGCAGCTGCAACCATAACGCAAGCGGTAAAGGCCGTCCCCGTTCAGCACGTCGGATACTCCGGCCTCATGGTCCCCATCCTCGAAGACGCCGTCCTCGCTCAGCGCTGGTCCGAAGGCACCTTCAACATCGACAGCGTCCTCGCCTACTCCGCCGTCTGTGGCACTGGTCTCGACACCATTCCTCTCCCCGGCAACGTCACCGAAGACCAACTCGCCCGCATGATCGGCGACATGGCTTCGCTTGCCTGGAAATGGAAGAAGCCGCTCTCCGCCCGCCTCCAGCCTGTCACCGGCAAGAACCCCGGCGACAAAACCGAGTTCAACGACCCGTTCCTCACCAACGCTGTCTTACAAAAGCTGCCGTAACCATCTCTTTCAATAACCGATAGCCAATATTCAATTACCAATAGTCAATGTCCTGTGGTTTTCAATCTGAATTCTTAAATCTGAAATCTACGAGATAATGAAACGGTGTCCGACTCCACCCATCCTCTGGGATTGATGGGCTCTCCCGCCGCATCTCGCCCGCGCGATGTCGCCGACATCGTCGAGCGCTATTTCCAGGTCTCGCTCTTTCTTCTTATCACCGTCGGATTCGCCACCGTCTTCTCCACCGGCCGTCTCGACCCGCTTTCCGTCCTCGTTGTCGGCATCGCCCTCGTTCTTCGCGGTTACCTGCTGCTCAAGAATCGCGAATTCAAAATCGCCGAGAGGTGGACCAACTATCTCACGCTGCTTTACGTCCTCGTCTTCGTCGTCGACCTGTTCCTCATCAGCGGCAGCTACGTTACCGCTAGCGTTCATCTCGTCTTGTTCAGCATGGTGATCAAGCTCTTTTCCATCCAGCGTGAGCGCGATTATCTATACCTTGCCGTGCTGGCATTTCTCGCCGTCCTCGCCGCTTCCGTCCTCACCGTCGACACACTTTTCTTCGGATCTTTCGTCATCTTCATCCTGCTGGCGGTTAACACGTTCGTCAGCATGGAAATCCGCCGCTCGCTCAACAAGGCGAAGCACTACGGACAAGCCCCCGCTGTCCCGCGCCGCGAACGTCAACTGGCAGTTTCGCTTTCCAGCAACGCGCTGATGATCGTACTTTCCATCGTCATCGGTGCCGGAGCCCTCTTCTTCGTTCTCCCGCGTTTCTCCGCCGGCTACCTCAGCACCTACTCACCGCACAGCTTTCTCGTTACCGGCTTTAGCGATAACGTCAATCTCGGCGCCATCGGGCGCATCCAGCAGACCGACCAGGTCATCATGCACGTCCAGGCCGACCAGCCCATCGATTCCGATCTTAAGTGGCGTGGCATCGCTCTCACGGTTTTCGACGGCCAGACTTGGAAGAACGAAGCCACCGCCATCGAAGAAGAACAGTCCTACGCCGGGCGCTACCTGCTGCGTCGGATCCAGGGCCGCAAGAGGAATCTCCCACCTTCTCCCCTTGAGTCAACCGATTTCCGGCTTCTTCGTTATCGCGTCATCCTCGAGCCAATCGGCACCAACGTCATTTTTCTGGCCCCCGTTCCCGTCGAGCTCAGCGGCAACTTCCGCGAAATCAGCATCGATGAAACCGGCTCCATTACGAATACCGACCGCAGCCACATGACCGAGAGTTACGAAGCGACCTCGCAGATTCCGCAGCCGTCGCTCGAAACCCTCCGTTCCGAATCTGGCCACTACCCCATCGACGTCGTCCGTCTCTATCTCCAACTTCCGTCCCTCGATCCGCGCGTCGCTGATCTCGCCACTCAGGTAACTACCGACGCCAAGTCCGACTACGACAAGGCTGCCGCCATCGAGCAATATCTTCGCGAGCATTTCGGATATACCCTGCAGCTTCCCGACCGCACGCCCCCGGATCCCATCGCCGATTTCCTCTTCGTACGCAAGCGCGGACACTGCGAATACTTCGCCTCCTCCATGGCTGTCATGTTGCGCTCGCTCGGCATTCCGTCGCGCCTGGTAAACGGATTCCGCAACGGCGAGTACAACGACCTTACTCACAGCTACATCGTGCGCGCGCGCAACGCGCACACCTGGGTCGAAGCCTACATCCCCGCCACCGGATGGGTTTCCTTCGATCCCACGCCTGCCGAGCCGCTCCCCGTCGCCACCTCCTGGAACCGCCTTCGCCTCTATCTCGACGCGGCCCAGGAATTCTGGCGTGAGTGGATCGTCAACTACGATTCCGGCCACCAGGTTGCGCTGGCTCTTACCACCGCCAGCAAAGCCCAGCACACCGCCTTCGATATTCGTCGCTGGCTGCACCTGAAATATTGGTCGCTCATGAAACGGGCCCGTCGTCTTAACGACCGCGTTACCCGCGATCCGCGCGCGTGGCTCGCCCTGCTGGTCCTTGCAGTCGTCGCGTTTTTCCCGGCCTGGAACCTGCGCTGGATCAACCGTGCCCTCCACCGCCGTTCCATCGCTCGCCGTCCCTCACGCGCCCCGCAGGTCGCCGCCGGAATCTGGTACGCCCGCATGCTCAAGCGCGTCAGCCGTCAGGGCTACTACAAGAAGCCGTCGCAGACTCCCGACGAGTTCGTCCAGGCCATCCCGGAACTCTTCCTGCGCGAATCGGTCTCGCGTTTCACCGATCGCTACCAGCGCGCCCGCTTCGGCGACTCCGCCCCCGACGCCGAACAACTCCCCGACCTCTACGAACAAATCTCCACGGCTCCGGGCAAAAATTGTGATTACAGAAGTTGAGTGAGCAATCGCGGGATATGGCGGGATAAGGCGGGATATTTGTGGGATTTTGATCAAAAACCACGCGCTAACCGGACCCGAATACAGCCGCTAAATGAGCACCTTCGAAAATGCGAGAACGTGGAATCAGTGACTTACAAACAAATGTCCGGAAATCCGAGCGCCGCTGTTGGAATGGAGCGACGATACAACGTATGTAGCTGATTTCTTAGGCACATCTTAGCGCCATTCGAAGTCCAAATCAGCGTAAATCCCAGCGCCGCTAACAATTGAAATAACAGTGAACTCGGCCCCCTTTTACTGATACCAGCACCGCCGTGATCTGCCTCTGAACTCTTTGCCCACCGCCCTTGAAATTTCTATTTACTATTTAGCCGGTGACAGGAGGAAGGCATTTTTATGGAGGTCCGACAGTCTGTTCTCGGTGAAATATCCGCTCGCTCCGGCCAACGAGTTGAAAGCATCGACATTGGCACTCTGGTGCGTCGTCTGATTCTGTTCGACACCGTCATCGTTAAATCGTTCAGGCTCCGTGAGATACCTACGCTAGTCCGCACATTTGGAAAGAATGGTTTCTTGGAGCTATTGAGCTCTGGCGCATTGAGATTAAGTTGCGAGTTCACATGCGTGATTACCGACATTCACCAAAATGGTGTGAGGACTGTACCTCCAGAGCACTTTACTTTTGGAATCGCCGACATCGCGGATCGGGAAGGCACTCTTCGCAAAGAATTAGGGGCTCTTCAAGACATTTCCGGGCTAAAGAACAAGGAGCGTGAAGAGATAGAGATCGCCGTAAGGGCCTCGCTACTTCGACCGCCGCAGAACTTTGGCCAAACCTTGTTGCAGCAAATCGACGCGGACCTACGTTCGAATTCGCCTGCGCTGAAAGTCGGAGTGGTCGATCAACTGAAAAAGGCGGCCACGGACTCCAATTTCGACGCTAGCCAAGTAGAGATAGCCGTAGAGGAGCCACAATCGCGCATTTTTCGAATCAGAAACAGCATCGCCAAGGATTTCAAGTTGACGCCGGAGACCACACAGACACTACTCGGCCGTTCTGTAACCGCCCTGACGAACCTAACGCAACGGCTCGCTGAAATGCAGGCGTATTCAGCGATAACAGGCTTCCTCGATACCGAAGCCCCCCTTCTGTTTGGAAAACTGTCAGGAATCGTTTCGGTATTGAATCCGAGTGTAAGCGAGGGTCAGTTCAAGCGCGTGATCGAGGTCGCGGGTGTTCCAGATTTCAAACCGGGACAAAGAGTCGATGTAAGTAAATTGATGGCGGTCCGCGAATCAACAGAATGCCGCGACTTTCGGGGCTGGCTCTCAGCGGCTGACAGTCTAAGCGATGAAGAGATTCTTGACGCGACGGCAGGGGTGAAAAATAGGCTAGCCCAGCTAGCCGGAAGTTCCGACGGTAAAGCGCTTAGGTTTGCAGTTACGACCGGTCTGGGACTGATCCCAGGCGCTGGTCTTGCAGTTGGAGCAGCGGCAGGTCTTATAGATAGTTTCCTGGTAGATCGGGTTCTTCCGCGATCCGGAATCGTTGCCTTCCTTGCCGAAAAGTATCCCTCACTTTTTGTACGGTCATGAGGCGATCGATCTCGGACTCTGACGCAGTTATTCGCGAGCGGAAGGTAAACAAGAGGTGGGTACGAGCGACGTCGCCCTTTACCCATCCTCAGAAGCTTAAACTCAGCTTTGCTCCATCAGCTGCATAAGGTCCTCGTATGACCTTCCTGTCACAAAGGACGCGAGATCATCCTCGGTAATCACAAATATATCCGTACGAAGATACGTGACAGGTTTGCATTCGGAGCACTTAACGAAGTCTTTAGAGCGCAGCTCACCGTTGGGAAGTTGAACGCCTCGCAACCGTTGCTGCTGCTCGTGAGGCTGCCGGTTAAGACTTGGAAGTTAAAGCGGTGGCGGTTCGAAAAATTAGATTTCGGGCGGCCGTATTGGTGTCTTCGGAAAGCACTGCTCACGGAGCGTCTGCACTGCTCATCGAATTCCTGTATTTTACTGTCAGCCAAATCCGGTAGCCACAAAAATGGCCAAGTGACCCAATCGCCAAATGCTAAAATAAGAAGATTGCATGTCTGAAGTAACGCTCACTGTATCTCCCCAGCCTGAAATCGAGTCCAAGCCGAAAACTACCAAGGTTGGCTTTGTCTCGCTCGGCTGCCCCAAGAACCTCGTCGACTCCGAGGTCATGATGGGCCTGCTCGCCCGCGCCGGGGCCGAACTTACGCCTCGCGCCGAGGACGCCGACGTCATCGTCGTCAACACCTGCTCGTTCATCGACTCCGCCCAGCAGGAATCCGTCAACACCATCCTCGAGATGGCCGAGCACAAGAAAAGCGGCCGTGCGAAAAAACTCGTGGTTGCCGGCTGCCTTGTCGAGCGCTACCGCAACGAGATCCGGAAGGACATTCCCGAAGTTGACGCCGTCGTCGGCACAGGTGAGTTAGTACAGATCCTCAACGCAACCGGCGTAGCGACGGACATTCCTGTCCGTCCATCGGAGCGAAGCTCCGACCTGGTCGTCCTCAACTCTCGCCCCGAAGGCGATGCCCGCGAGCAATCCGGCCGCTTCTCCCGCTCCGAGTGGGACGGCGCCATCGCCGACCTTCCCAACTACCTCTACGACGAAGACACGCCCCGCATCCTTGCCACGCCGCGTCATACGGCCTACATCAAGGTCGCCGAAGGCTGCGATCATCCCTGCACCTTCTGCATCATTCCCCAGCTACGCGGCAAATTCCGCTCCCGTCGCTTCGAATCCGTCATCGCCGAAGCCGAACGCCTCGCCCGCTCCGGTGTCCGCGAAATTACGCTGATCGGGCAAGACACCACCTGCTACGGCGAAGATTTCGGCCTCAAAGACGGACTCGCGCTCCTGCTCGAACGTCTCGCGCACATCGACGACCTCCGCTGGGTCCGCTTCCTCTACGCCTATCCCAACAAGGTAACGGGAAAGTTACTCGATACCATCGCCCGTCACGACAAAATCTGCTCCTACATCGACGTCCCGCTCCAGCACGCATCGCCCGACGTCCTCAAACTCATGAAGCGCGGCGCCGGTGCCGACATCTTCCTCAAATCCATCGAGAAGATGCGGAAGACCATCCCTAACCTCACCCTGCGCAGCTCCTTCATCGTCGGTTTCCCGGGCGAAACCGAGCAAGACTTCTCGACCCTTTGCGACTTCGTAAAGGAAGCGCAGTTCGACTGGCTGGGTGCGTTTTCGTATTCCGATCAGGAAGGAGCGAAAGCCCACTCGCTCGACTACCAGCTCTCCCCATCGGAAATCAACCGTCGCGCGAAAAAGCTGATGTCGCTCCAGAAACAGATTTCACGCAAGAAAAAGAAATCCCTCGTCGGCCGCCAGTTTGACATCCTCGTCGAAGGTCCGTCATCGGAAAGCGATCTGCTTTGGGAAGGACGCACCGAGATGCACGCCCCTGAGATCGATGGCAAGGTGTTCATCGCCGATTTCGGCGACCAGGAAACGATTCAGCCGGGCGAATTCCATCGCTGCGAAATCACCGAAGCCCACGACTACGACCTCGTCGCCCGTTTGGTGTGACTTCAATGACGCAATCGCCAAATGACCAATTGGCCAGGGGTTTCCACACTCTTCCCTTTTGACCGAAGCCTCCGCCACGGCCGACACTCTCAGGGCCAACGGATCTACTGCGTGCGGCTCAATCCCTCGTAAATCCACATCCCGGCAATGACCAGGATGAGCAGTCCCGAAGCACCTCCCAGCAGCCGCATCGGCATCACTGTGCGCTGCATTCTGGCGTGAACTTCTTCCTGCTCTTTTTGCATGTGGACTTCAGCTTCGTCGAGATAAAGCTGTTCTTCTTCATGCATCGACAAGGTGCTGCGGTAGATCAGAAGGATCAACAGAAGGGCTGTCAGGACGCCCCAGACTATGAGCAGCATCTCCAGGGTAGAGGACATGCGCCACCTCGCTTGTAGCGATCGGAGCGGTCCCGCATACTCTATCCCCGACACCTCCCCACGAGCGCGGGGACGGGTAGGAGGGGCCTTGCCCCGCATTATAGCCCCTTTTGCAAGTACCTTCCGCCGTTCAAAACCAATTCCGCCGGAACCAGGATCTCTCGTTTTCTTTGGGTCGAAACGCTCCTTATCGGCTCGGCGCCGGCAGATCTACTCTCGCCCAATGCCTGATGACCCAATGGCCAAATCGCCGAATAACTAACTTTCTGCACCCCTAAACCCTTGCCGCTCATCTCATTAACTGGATTCCGGCACCTTTTTGAAGCACCAATGCTATAATCCGCGACAGGATTCCGTTTAGGAGAAGAGGAATGGCAACTATCGAAACGCCGACCATCGGCACACCGACAAAGACAAGCCCCGTAAATATGACCCCGACCGCCGTGGCCAAAGTGAAGGAAATCATGGCGCAGCAGAACCCTGTTCCCGCTGGTCTGCGCGTGGGCGTGGTCGGCGGCGGATGCTCCGGCTTCTCGTACTCCATGTCGTTCGAGAACGGCGCCGGCATGATGGACAAAGTCATCGAGGTCGACGGCCTGAAGGTCTTCGTCGACGCCACCTCCATGATGTATCTCAACGGCTGCGTCGTTGACTACGTCGAGACGATCGAAGGCGCGGGCTTCAAGTTCGAAAATCCGAACGTGAAGAGCACCTGCGGCTGCGGCTCCTCCTTCAGCGTGTAATCAAGTTCAGCTTCAAAATAAAAGCCCCATCTTCGGATGGGGCTTTTTGTCTTTCAGGCCTTCGAGGTTTATTGTCCCGCGGGTGCAGGTGATTTATTTCTGGATCAAACTGGTGTGGCTCGCCACGCACTTCCAGAACGAGCCTTGCCTCACCCACGTATCGGTGAACCGCCCAACGTGATCGTACGGTTTGCCATTGTATTGACCCTTCGTGTGATACACGCCCACCACCACAGCCGTATCTCCGTAGAACTCGACCTTCAGTTCCTGTACGCTCATCACCGCGGGAACGAATTTCGGATCGGCAATCTCGGCCAGAAATTCAGCGCGCGAGCTGAGCACGCCGTCCCACTCCGTGTTCACGAACCGGTCGCTGATCATACTTCTCAGCGCGCTCGAATCCCGCGTCAGCTGTGCCTGGTTCCACATTTTTTCGAGAGCGACGAGTTTGAGTTCGTCCGCGCTGGAACCGCTCTGCGCGACCAATGACAGGCCGGCAAAGAGAAAAACAACTCCGAGCAACGTCTTGCAGGTGCCCATATTCCTCCCGGGCGATCTGGGATAACCAATGGAAGGGGCTGAAAGAGAAATTTTCAGACGTTGTTTATCTCGTGTCACGAAGAAAACGAACACGGATGTTAGCGAGTGCGGCACCACGGGAAGCATTTCCCCATATGGGAAAATACGGCCCCAAGCCGCCGATTCACCTCGCCATGTCGTGAATTGAACTGACTACTATCTATCAATTCAATGAACCAATAGTTAACCTCTCGCGCGTGCTGTAGCGTCGAGCCTAAGTCCTTTGTTTTCATGGAACACACGGACCAAGTCGCGCAAGCCCTTTGTTTTATTAGACCATGATCGGGGTGGGGCACTGGTCCAACAAAACAAAGGACTTAAGAAGGTACAAAGACGCGGACTGCGGTCCGTTCTCAGTGATAACTGCGGCCACTGACCACTTCGAAGTCGGCTCGGCAGCCGCGGTCGACCCAGATCTGATTTCCACCGAAACCGTAACTCCTGCCGTAATCGCAACGGGCGTCGCTGCGCTGCTTGAGCAGCCGAATGCCGTTATTCGGACCAACGTCGCAGACGTGGCGATGCATGTCGTCGGACGAGCAGGTCACGGTGCGCACGCTCGGTCCCGGTGGCGGAACCGGCGCGGGTTCAAAATGATCACGGTCGTGATCGTGATCCCATCCTGGACGTCCGCCGGCAATCACTTCAAAATCGGCGCGGCAACCGCGATCCACCCAAAGCTGGTTGCCGCGGTAGCCCCAGGTCTGACCCTCGACGCATGCGGCGTCGCTGCGCTGGCGCGCGAGGCGTACGCGACTGTCGTTGGGAATGTTGCAGAAATGACGACGCATGTCGTCGGACGAGCAAGTGATGGTTCCGGCTGGCGCTGCATATCCGCCGCCGTAGCCAGAACCATAACCACCGCGTCCTGCCGGAACGACCTCAAAATCGGCGCGGCAGCCGCGGTTCACCCAGATCGATTCGCCACGCACGCCAAACGTCTGCCCTTGGACGCAGGCGGAGCCGCTGCGCTGGCGCACCATGCGAATGCCACGGTTCGGGCCAATCGCACAGGTGTGATAACCCATGTCGTCGGACGAACAGGTAACCACCGACTGAGAAAAGGCCAACGGAGCCGACATTACGACGACTAGGAGAGCAATCCACCAATAACCACGAGCCTGCGATAATGCGGTCTTCACGTTCATAGGCCGAATCCTCCTTGCTTGATTAGGGAAAAGGTGTATGACCCGGAATTCTAGAAGCGCCACCGCCATTCGGCCACTATTACTTTGGGACGAGCCCGAAGGTGGAAGCGGGATTAAACTGTTGCTACGTCTTGCAATTGGGAAATCCGGGCCTGAGAATCTGGACGCCGTAGCCATCGTTATCGCTCGAAACATTCATGGCGACGATCCCCACTGTCGGCGAAACACTGGGCCACTACCGCATCGTCGAACAACTCGGACAAGGCGGCATGGGCGTCGTATTCCGCGCGTTCGACGAACACCTTCACCGATACGTCGCGCTGAAGTTCACTTCCCCAACCAGCGACGAGCAGCGCCGTAAGCGTTTCAGGACCGAAGCGCTGGCTCTGGCCCGGCTGAACCATCCTCACATCGGCTCGATCTATGGATTCGAGAATATCGCCGGCACCGATGTGCTGGTGATGGAGTACGTCACCGGGCAAACGCTTGGGGAGCACATAGGCGGAAAGCCGCTGCCCGAACCGGAGGTCATTTCGCTGGGACAGCAATTGGCGGCTGCCTTGCGCGAAGCGCACCAATCGGGCGTGATCCACCGCGACCTGAAGCCCGGCAATATAGTGCTGACCGCCGATGGCGAAGCGAAGGTGCTCGACTTTGGACTGGCGCTGCTGCGCTCCGAAGCCAGCGACACCATCAGCAAAGTGAAACTCGAAGGCACGGTGCAGTACATCGCGCCCGAGGTGTTGCGTGGCGGAGTGCCCGACGAGCGCAGCGACATTTATTCGCTGGGCGCCGTGCTCTATGAGATGGCGACCGGCCGCGCGCCTCACGCGCGAGAAAATTTCGCCGGGATGGTGGAGTCGATCCTGCATAAAGCGCCGGTACCGCCGGAACAGATTGTGCCGGGAATTTCGGCGTCGCTGGCAGGCGTGATCAAGAAGGCGCTGGAGAACGAACCTTCGCTCCGTTACCAGACTGCGGCAGAACTGCGCAGTGATCTGCTGGCAATGCAGTCGGGCACGGTTCTTGACCTGCCGCGCCCGCGGCGGCCACAGAGATGGTGGCGCGGCGTGGCGGTTGCGTCAGCACTGGCAGGGATCGCGCTGTTCCTGCTCTGGCTGGGAGGCAAGATTCATTTCTTCACTCCCATGCCGCAGAAGAGAGTGGTGGCGGTGCTGCCATTTGAGGCGATCGGCGGCGGATCGGAAAACCAGGCGCTCTCGCGCGGCCTGACCGATCTTGTAACGGTACGGTTAGCGCAGGTGGGACCGAACTACGGCTTCGAAGTGGTGCCGGCCAGCGAAGTGCGCCAGCAGGAGATCGCGTCGGCCGAACAGGCGCGACAGAAACTTGGCGCCAGCCTGGTGGTGGAAGGTAGCTGGGAGTTCAGCGGAGAACACCGCATCATGTATGCGCTGGTCGACACCGAGCGACACCGTAACGTGAACGCGGCCGTGGTGAAGGCCGATGTCGGGAACATGTATTCCGCAGAGAATGATGTACTGCAACAGTTGCTCAGGATGTTTGATGTCGAAATGGGCGGACGTCCGCAGGCCGAGCCGCAGCCGGCGAAACCAGACGCGTATCAATACTATGTTCGCGGGCGTGGATATTTGTGGGATTACCAGAATCCACAAAGCCTGGATCGGGCGATCGCGCTGTTCAAGGTGGCAACGGATTCCGATCCGAATTTCGCGCTGGCGTATGCGGGACTGGGCGAAGCGTACTGGCGGCGCTATGAAGACAGCAAGGATCCGCAGTGGGTTCAGATGGCAATGGATTCATGCGAGCGCGCGGAGAAACTGAATCGCGATCTGTCGCCGTTGCGCAGCACGCTGGGCCTGATCTATCACGGAACGGGCAAGCAGGAGGAAGCGGTCAGTAACTTTGAAGCGGCGTTGCGGCTCGATCCGACCAACGACACGGCTTCGCGCGGACTCGCCGCGAGCTATGAAGCTCTGGGCCAGTTCGACAAAGCCGAGGCGGCGTATCGCAAAGCGATTGCGCTCAGGCCGGATTACTGGGGCGGGTATCACGACCTGGGCGTGTACTTCTACAAGCGCGGTCAACTCGAGCAGGCAGCGGCGCAGTTCAAGAAGGAAATTGAATTGGTGCCCGAAAACTCGCGCGGGTACAGCGATTTAGGCGGCATCTATTATCTGCAGAACCGCTTTGCCGAGGCGCGCCAGATGTTCCAGCAATCGGTAAAAATCCAGCCGAATTACCGCGCGTATTCGAACCTGGGAACCATGGACTTCTTTGAACAGAAGTACGCAAGCGCGGCGGCAAATTTCGAGCAGGCACTGAAGATTAACGATCGCGATGGGCGTATCTGGCGCAACCTGGCATGGTCGTATTATTTCGGCGGCCAGCCCGACAAGGCCACTCCGGCGTTCCAGCACGCCGTGCAACTGCTGGAACAGCAGCGCACGGTAAACCCGAAAGACGGTTCGGTGATGATCCTGCTCGCCGACGGCTATTCGATGCTGGGCGAAAGCGGCAAAGCGGAATCTTTGCTGAAAGCGGGACTGGCAGCCACCAACGATGCCGAGAGCGCATTCCGCGGCGTGGAAATTTACGAAAAGCTGGGTAAGCGGGATGAGGCGCTGGCGTGGCTGAAGACTGCTCTTGACCGTGGTTACGTGGTCAGCGAGATTGAGAAGGATCCGTCGCTGGCGGAGTTGCGAAAAGATCCGAAGTATTCGGCCCTGATTTCACATCGGACGGAGTAGAAGGCTACGACCGCCAAGCCATCCGACGAGGGCAACGCCCACGACTTTTGTGTTGATGGAAAACGCGGTATCAAGCATTCAATCGGCCCCGGAATCACAGTTGAGTGAAATCCGATTTTCGAGAGGCGATATGAAAAAGAAGGCTAAGAAAAAGGCCGCAAAGAAAACCACAAAGGCCAAAGCGCCAGGAAAGAGTGGGGGAATTAAGAAGACCAACCTGATTGCATCGGCCGATCATTTTGTTCGTATCGACGTCGATGAAAACGGCGCAGTCACGGTCGACACTCCGCTCGTGCACAACGTGAAAGGCAAGCAGAAAGTCCAGTGGATCGCGCCGTCAGCAGTTTTTCAGCATCGGATCCAAGTTTCTTTCAACGACCCGATTGTGAAGCCGCAGCAATTTCTCGTGCCTGGTGCAGCCAAGGTCATCGACAATCCTGCAGCCGGCACCCACTTCTATGACGTAATTGTCGATGGAAACCCCGCTCCCGTAACGCGCGGCGCCCCGGGAATCATCATCGAGTAACGCTCAAGTTCGAGGGATGAAGATGGAGAAAATAAAGCTAACGTCGGATCCGACGGTGTTCATCGTGGGCAAGAGCCCGGTGAAGAACGACAAGATTCTGTTTACCGCCCCGAAGACCTGGGTGGCCATCGATGGCCACGCGCGGCGTCGCGGCAACAAGATTCAATGGCAGATCGTGGACAAAGAGCCGCACGTCCTCGTGATTGATCCGCCCAAGATAATCAAGCAGGGATCGCTGCAGATCAACGGCAATAACGCGGCGGCAGAAATCGATCCCAACGCGCCGAGTGGCTACTTCGAGTACATCATTACTGTGGACGGCCAGTTCGTCGTGGGCGGATCGGCGCCGGGCATCATCATTGAATAACGGTCATTGTACCGTTACCGTTACAGTCGCCGTGGTGCGCCCGTACTGGTTGGCCGCGTAAAGGGTGTAGGTAGTGGTCTGTCCGGGCGTTACACTCACGCTGGTGCCGCGCACGGCGCCCACCTGAGGTGAAACGATCAAATACGATGCTCCTGTAACGCTCCAGTTAAGCGTGGCCGATCCGGTGGAGTTCGTGGTTGCCGGTGTGGCCGTGAATGACGAGATCACGGGCGCAGGGCCGGCCGGGATGGTCGCTGCCGTATAGATCTGGCTCATCTGCACCACTTCAAAATCGCCGGCGTTGAGGTTGGTGAGCGCGTGCAGATCGTTGTTGTCCCAATGCGAATCGGGCGCGCCGTCGAGATACATTGCCCCGCCGCCGTTATCGGCCATGATCATGCCGTACTGCTTGAGCGCCTTGAGGATGACCTGGTTGGCCGCGGAATAACTGGAGATGTCGAACGATGCTTTCAAGCGCAGGCGCATGCCCATGGGCGCGGCGAGCGGATCGCTGGTATTCGAAGCGATGTGCGATGCCGGCGGAGTGAACGCGGCACGGCTATACGGAAGCGTGAAGCGCAGCGCATGCTGAATGCTGCCGGAGGCGACTTCGTCGTAGCGTGCCAGTCCGGCGAAGATGGAAAGTCCGGCAGCGTCGGCAGAGGTCCACCCCAGGGGGCGCTGCTCGGTGGCGGTGAGGTCCCACACGGCGGCGGAATCGGCCGACCATGCGCCGTTCGAGCCGGGATAAGAACTGTAGAGTTCGTAGAGGAAGCAGTTGCCCTTGTCGATGACGAGCACGTGACGATCGCCGTTGCCCGGAGCGGGATCGCCCTCGATGGGCGCGTTCGACGGAATCGGCATCGGCCCGGGATCGCTCTCGCTTCCATATGCGGTGAAGTTGATGGTCTCGAGCGACTGCGTGCCATCGACGATCACGTAAGGAATGCCGATGTTCTGGCCGTTGTATTCGCCGGAGCCAAAGTCGGGGTGAAGCGGCAGGGTTGTACCGATATCGTTAATGATGGCGGTGGAGTTGGGATCGACCTGGGCCGACGAGATGTCGGTGTTCCATGCGTCGGTGGCGGGGAATGGACGAAATCCGCCGAGCGATGCGCCCTGCCCGGTGGTCATCGCCGAGCACGTGGTGCTGGTGGTACCGGTGCCACCGTTGTTGCCGCCGGAACCGCCGCCGGTGGTGGTACCTCCGCCGGTGCTGCGATTATTGGTCGAGGAGGTTCCGCCGCCGCCACAACCGGTCAAAATGCCACCAACAAAGATGATAAGGACGACGAGAGACTTGCTTCTCATGTTATGAGTTTCGCCCGAGCGCCACTGCGAAGCAAAGATCGTTTGGGATGGGTGATGCCGAAATGGTACAGGTCCTTCGGGACATGGCCGCTTCCGTGTCAGCCGCTCAGCCAAATTTCGGCGAAGCAGCTACTCGCGAAATTTCCACAGAAGCTTGCGCCCGAGTGGCTGGATTACGACATCCAAATACGGGTGTTTTCAACCACTCTGCAAATTTCCGATGGTGAGCCATGAGAATCCTGCTCGCGACGCACAATGTTGAACTGGGCCTGTTACGCGTGAAAGTGCTGGAGTCGGAGGGCCATGAGGTGGAGATCGGTTTGAACGATCAGCAATTGTTCGCGCTGATCGCCTCGCGCAAATACGATCTGCTGCTGGTTTGTCACTCGCTGCCCGAAGAGATTTGCCAGGAGATGGCGAAGACGTATCGCATGATCAATCCTGGCGGCCACGTGGTTGGAATTCTCAGGCACGACTGGGAGGACGACAGCTGCGGCATGCAAAAGTTCGACGCGCACGTGTCGGGGATCAGCGGGCCGAATGCGCTGGTGGCCACGGTGCGCCACGTGGGAACGCAGTCTGCGGGATCGGCCTAGTTCGCACTGTCGCGAAAATTCCTTTCCTCTTGTTTATTTCGAACCGTTATTGCGAACTGGCCTGACTGCGGGCGGAATCCGGATTCGCCGGATCCGTGGGTTTCGGCCGCCGTGTATGAATTTTCTTCTGAACGTCGGCAAGATATAGGCGCGCCTGCTCGCGCGTTTCGATCTTCGACACGCGAGCGAGAATGGCGTCGCGCTGTGCGGGAGGCGAGAGTTCCAGGTCCTGCCGCAAGGCCGAATGAATCACGCCTGGTAGAGTGCCCTGGTTGACCGTCCCGTTTGGGTTCGAGGCCTTAGTAATGCTCAGATCGCGGGGAGCGGCGGTTGCCATGGCCATAGGGGCTGTTCCGAAGGTGCTGACCGCTGGTAACGGCAGCATTAAGGGTGCGTCGGTGCGCGGCGTGGCGAGCGTAAGCAGGGCGTCGAGATGGTTGGCCTGCGCATCGCGGGCGGTAAGGGCTTTCAACCCAAAAAGATTCTCGATGGTCGCGGGAACGGAAGCGTGATCGTAGAGGCGATGGTCGATGAGGTTCTTCGGGATCAGCGGCGAGATGACGATCGCCGGCACGCGCGGACCGTACTGCTCGAAGGTGAATCCGAACTGGTTGAACTGGCTGTTCGACGCGGTGTCGCCGGGTGCGACTGCGGGCCCGGGAACGGCGTGATCGTAGAAGCCGCCGTGTTCGTCCCAGGTGATGATGAGCAGGCTGTTGTTCCAGTAGGCAGAGTTGCGAATGGCTTCGTAGGTGGCCTTGATGAGCCCTTCGCCAAGCGTGATGTCGGTGAGCGGATGCTCCGAGGTGCTGTTCTTGTATTGATTCAGCACATCGTAGCTGGGCTCGATGAAGACATAAGTGAACGGATACGCCGGCTGCTTCAGGTCGCTGGCAAAGTTGCTGTACGGGCGAATGTCGTCGAGATGAATACCCTTGAGCGCGGCGACCATGGGGAAATCGTCGCCGGCGTAGAGGCGCCGCGTAATGCCGTGGGTCTTGAGGGCATCGAAGAGCGTGCCATTCTTGAAATTGAAGCCGCCGATGGTTTCCCACTTCACGATCTCGGCGGTGGTGGGACTGTGGTCGAGTCCTCCAGAAGATGCGGCATGAAGAAACATGCGGTTGGGCCAGGTGGGTCCGGGAAGAGATGCGTGCCAGTTGTCGCAGACGACGAACTCCTCGGCGAGCGCGGTCACGACTGGAAGTTGGCTGAGCGTGAAACACTTCATCACTTCACCAGGATTGTTGCCGCCTCCACTGGAGACATAGGAGTCGACGAAGCCGCTGTCGGTGATCGGCGGATAGGGGCCACCTTTGGGGTACTGCGCGCCAGGTCCGCAGAGTTGGACGAGGATGTGATCGAACTCGTGGTTGGGATCGCAGGGCATGACGAAGTCGGCGCCGGGCGGTTGAACCGAATAGGAAGTTCCGCTGAATGAGTTCGATTCGGTGCCGGCGAGGCCGTTGATCTTGGTCGGTGCGCCGGTGACGGCATCGGTGCCCGTGATGCCGGAGAAGCCGAGCAAGTGGTCGAACGAGCGATTCTCGAGCATGAGGACGAAGACGTGCTGAATCTGGCTGGATCCGGCGGGCATGGCAACCTCACTTTCAATCCGCAGCAGGCGGGTATTGTGGCGGAGGGGCAGTTATAGTCCGATTTGCGAGCAGATTTTCGAGATTCTTTTTCTGTTCCGAATTTGGAACAAGGGCGGGGTGAGTGGCGCTGGAGGACGACCTGCCGTGTTCCTGATTGCGAAAGTGGCGGAATTGGCAGACCCACCAAACTTAGGATCGTGCTAAGAAGTATTGGCCTAGGTTGTCGGAACTTGTAAGCCCTTGTAACTATGGCCGCTTTCGCCACTTCATCTAACCACGAAACAAACAGAAACAAGCGGCCACTCCCCACAAAATTCACTACCCTTCATCCGCTTGTGAACAGAATGATTTGTGGGTTCCTACTTGCAAGCGGCATACATTTCCGCCCCGGCTACTGATTTTTCAGTGAAAGATGACGTGCGGCTGTGGGAGAATTTTAGAAAGCCAATTAGCTTTGGGAGTTTCTGATGCCGTCGCGTCCCAAGTCGGCAACAGGCCGCAAGTCCCAAAAAACGACTGAGCGTTTTGATCCCGTAGTCTTTCTAACGAAGGCGGGTATCGGAAAGACCGTTCACCACTATCGTCCGAAGCAAATTGTTTTCTCGCAAGGGGAGCCTGCTGACACTGTGTACTATCTCCATGAGGGTAGGGTGCGGATCAGCGTCCTCTCCGCACAAGGCAAGGCCGCAACCATAGCGCTGCTTGGCCCCGGTGATTTCTTTGGTGAAGGATGCATCGCGTCGGATCATCCGATACGCTTGGCAACTGCGACTGCAACGACCAGCTGCTCTATCCTGAGGATTGGACGCAAGGAGATGCTTCGCAGGCTTCATCAGGAACACGGACTCTCCGACATCTTTGTAGCTTTCATGGTAAAGCGGCACAATCGCACTCAGGCAGACCTGGTCGATCAGCTGTTTAATTCGAGCGAAAAACGGCTGGCGCGGGCCCTTTTGATTCTGTCCCGCTTCGGCAAAGAGGGTAAGACAGAAGAAATTTTTCCTGAAGTCGATCAGGGCACACTCGCGGAAATGATCGGCACCACCCGTTCACGTGTAAATTTCTTCATGAACCGATTCAGAAAGCTTGGCTTTATCGACTACAACGGTGGCTTGAAGGTGCATAGTTCACTTCTTAGCGTAGCTTTGCACGAATAGCTCAGAATCGCCTGTGCGGCCCGATCTCTGTTCCGATCCAGGACGAGCCACGCCGAAGGTGTGTTCAATTTTGATCAGAAGGTGTTCAATTTTGAATAGACAGGCTTTTTTCGAGTTTCTAGAGTTTTGGGCAGAGGTGGCTCATGCCCTGCATGTCCTGCGAGTCGAACTCTGAAGTGGAACTTGTAGTTGAGATGATGATCCATTTCTCCGGCATAAGAAATATGACCACTTCGGGTGTCATGGTGTGCCCAACGGCCTTGATCTGCCTGAATTGCGGCCAGTCACGGTTCACCGTTCCTAAAGATGAATTGGCACGCCTTGGAGATGAACTGGGCAGTGAAAATGGTTCTCGGGTCAACAAGATACTTCCGAACAACCTACCGTCAGCAGAGCAGTGCGGCAAATAACGCTGGGCGGCTGATCGTCTGAAGACCGAGATAATCGAAACCAAGTGCCAGACCCAAGCCACACGCGATCCAAATAAGGCTTCGGGCGAAAGGCTCGTCCGCAGCAGAGCGAGTGGGCAACGTCAACCGCGCTTGGGGACACGATAATGGGTTAGCTTGCGAAATCTCGGTGTGAATACGCGTTCACTTCGTGTTGAAGATCGAACCAAGCCGTTGTCGCCGTACACACTTGAAGATCAAGTTGCGGAGAATGCGCACAACACTCAAGCTCGACGCCGATGCGGGACTCCATACTATGCGTCATACGCTTCTCACAGAGATGGGGCGGAAGACCGATTCGTTTACGCTGCGGAAGATCGCGGGACATGTGCGCATCACCACGACGCAGCGCTAAGTTCACCCACAGCAGGACGCGATCACGGCCGCATTCTTGACAAGGACAATGGCAGTCCCCACAAATTTCACTTCAGAGCAATCGAAAACGAAGGACAAGGCTGTATATAATTGAAAACACTAGTGCGAAAGTGGCGGAATTGGCAGACGCACCAGACTTAGGATCTGGCGCCGCAAGGCGTGGGGGTTCGAGTCCCCCCTTTCGCACCAAGCTTGGGCTGCCACCATTGTCGCGAGCCATCATTCTTCTTCTGTTCATTCTGGGTGCGACTAGTTCCTATGGGAGCGAGTCGTGCATGCTTATACATGGACGTGCACGCCTCTATGGCGGAGACGGTCAGCTTCGTATCTGGCACATTGGGACACATCACGAATACGAACCAGACGAGTCCTCGTGGCAACTCGTCGTGGGCTGGCTCGAAGCCGGAGTAACACAACCGGAGCAGCGACGCTACGCTAGTCCGATCTCAACCGTCGATTTGTTCGCCGATTTTGTAGTCTGCCCCAGGGAGCCGTTCCGCAAGGGTGCGGTGCAAGCGGCCAAGATTAAGACGGCTACCCACCGCCGGTACGTTAGAACCTTTTAGACCATTCGATCATGCCGCGATCCCGCCGTCGCGCTTGAAATTGTAACGCTGATTTGTTCCACAACATTTATGCTGGACACGTTCGTTAGCATGGAACTTCCAAACGAGCCACTACCTTGTTCACGAAAGCCATCGTTCGCACGCCTGGAAAAAATTTCGCCGAAGGGATTACCTCGTCGGGTCTGGGCGCTCCCGACCTTGGAAAAACCCTGGAACAGCATGCGGCGTACGTGCGTGCGCTCGAATCCTGCGGGCTTGCGGTAACTGTGCTCGATCCGGACCTGGAATTCCCCGATTCGACGTTCGTGGAAGACACAGCGGTGATGGTGGGAAAGCTGGCCGTGCTGGCGCGTCCGGGAGCGGAGAGCCGGATGGGAGAAGTAAACGCGATTCGCGGCGCGATCGAGGCAACGGGCAAACAAGTGGTCGAGATTACCGCCCCGGGAACGCTGGATGGCGGCGACATCTGCGAGGCCGACGATCACTTCTTTATCGGCATCTCGCAACGCACGAATCAAGATGGCGGACGTCAGTTGGCGGAGTCTATCAAGTCGGCGGGATACACGTCGTCGTTCGTGGATATTCGCGAGATGCGCGGGATCCTGCACCTGAAGAGCGGAATCGCACACCTCGGCGACAAGGACATGGTGCTGTGGGATGAGTTCGCGGGCTTCGAGCAGTTCCGCGGATACGACCTGATTCGGGTGCTGCCGGAAGAGCGCTACGCCTCCAATTGCGTGAGCGTGAACGATGTGGTGCTGGTGGCCGATGGATTTCCGATGTTTGTGCAGCAAATCGAGCGAGCCGGTTACAAGCCGTTGATGCTGGATGTATCGGAGTTCCGCAAAATGGATGGCGGGCTGAGCTGCCTGTCGATAAGGTTCTGATGTTGGTTTGCTACAATCGAAAAGTCGGGCATCGGTCTCACGCGTTACATTCCCGCCAACCCCGCCAGGTCCGGAAGGAAGCAACGGTAACGGGCTCTTGTTAGTGCAGTGAGGTAGCCGGTGTCCGGCTATTCCCTCTCCGCAGCCATGGCTCTTCTCAACGCGCTGCGAGGCTCATCGCAAGAAAAGCAAACGCCATTATCAATCCTCCGGTTCGAAACCAGTGATAGAGGTCCCAGCGGTGTTCCTGTGATTTCCAGTCGCGGGGAAGGGTCTCGGGCGTCCATTTGATGATGCGGTTATTGATTGGCACCGGTCCGACCAGCGAAAACACCACCGCTGCGACTTGTAAGGAGAACGCAATCGCCGCAAAACGCCAGGCAGCTCCGCGCAGGTGCTCGAACGGCAGGACTAACATCAGCGTTAAGAGGGTTGATCCGCCCATCCAGAACGGCATTACGCGTCCGAACAATGAAGCAAAAGAAGAGCGCGCCGAAATATGGGTTTCGAGAGGAAGGCGGCTCAACGCGGGATGGCTGAAGACCGCCACATTGAGTTCGCTGCCGCACATCAGGCCCAGCACAAGGAGAGCAACGAGTTGCAGAGTCATGGAATCCCTTCCAAGCAGTTCTGATGTGTCGTTGGAGGCCGCGGGTTCCGGATTTGAAGGGACAACGAGAGTAGCAGGACACCTTGCATTGTGTTGCCGGCGGCAGCATAATTCCAGACGGAGGGTCGTATGAGCGTGACTCGCCTAGTATTCGTTGCGATGCTGTTGACGTTGGCAGCGGGAACTGCGACCGCGCAACAAGTGAGATCGAATGGATCGAATCAATGGCGCGATGACTCGCAATCGATGAATGGCGCGAAGCAAGTTGACAACGGTATGTGGACGGGGCGTCCACAGGACAGCCGTCGAAACGCCGACGCTACACCGGACGTTTGCCTCTCGATGCATACGCTGGTGGTAGCACGCGACGATAAGCACTCGGACGCGACGCGACTGGTGGCGCAGCACACGTGCACCCCGGCGCGGCAGTTCCAGACGAAGTCGGCCGTGGGAAATGGAAGTCCTTCGTTGCGCTAGAGCACTTCGCCGCTGCTCGCGCGTTCCCTTGCGTGTCATAGACAATCGGCGCTCCCATCGCGCACAATAGCGAGTTGCGTTGATAGGAGCGAACCTCATTGAGTAACCGCGTAAAGATTTCGTCGCTCGGAACCTACGTTCCGCCGCGCATCCTGGACAACTATCAGCTCGAAAAAATGGTGGAAACCTCTCATGACTGGATCATGGAGAGGACTGGAATTCGCGAGCGGCACCTGGTGGATAAGGGAGTAGCAACGAGCGACCTGGCTACGGCGGCCGCGAAAAAAGCCCTGGAGCGGCGCGGAATTCCGGCCACCGACCTGGAGGCAATCATCGTAGCGACGGTAACGCCGGACATGATGTTTCCGGCGACGGCGTGCCTGGTGCAAAACAAGCTGGGATCGCCAAAGGTCTGGGGATTCGATCTGATCGCGGCGTGCTCGTCGTTCGTATACGCACTGCAGGTGGGAACGCAGTTTGTCCGGACGGGTGCGCATAAGAAGGTGATGGTAATCGGGTCAGACGTGATGTCGTCGATCATCGATTACACGGACCGCGCAACATGCGTGATCTTCGGGGACGGTGCGGGGGCGGTGATCCTGGAGCGCTCGGACGACGAAGGGATCGATTTCCTGGATTTCGAGCATGAAGTGGACGGAACGGGAGCGTGCTCGTTGTTCATGCCGGGCGGTGGGAGCTTGCATCCGCCGACGCACGAGACGGTGGATAAGAAGATGCACTACGTTCACCAGGATGGGCAGGCGGTGTTCAAATTTGCGGTGCGCAAGATGGCGGAGTTATGCGAAACGCTGCTCACCCGTAACGGGCTGACCGGGCACGACGTGGATTGCTATATCCCGCACCAGGCGAACCGGCGAATTATCACCGCGACGGCGGACCGCGTGGGAATGGATCCGAAGAAGGTGATCATTAATATTGATCGCTACGGCAACACGACTTCGGGCACGATTCCGCTGGCGATGCAGACCGCGATCGACGAAGGCAAACTGAAGAAGGGCGACCTGGTGCTGCTGTCGGCCGTGGGAGCAGGATTCACAGTGGGAGCGGCGCTGTTGAGGTGGGGATTCTAGGAATCTGGTGATCTGGTCATCTGACGATTGAAGAAGTCGGATTGATGATTTCAGTTTGAAAGACAAGCTCGGCCGGCTGCCGGGCTTTTCTATTTTGGCGGCAAGATTCGGATGGAAGTGGTGTTTGCCTAAGGTCGAAAATTGAGTATGAGTAAACGGATTGGGGAGCGAATCGAAAATCTGGACTGGAACGAGATCGTCGCGAGTTTGAACGAGGGTGGTTTCGCTTTAACGACATCGTTACTGACGGAGTCCGAGTGCGAGGAATTGATTGCGCTCTATCCCGATGACAAGCGATTTCGCAGCCACATTGTGATGGCGCGGTACCGGTTCGGGTCGGGAGACTACAAGTACTTTGCCCATCCGCTGCCGGAGATCGTGCGGGACCTGCGGACCGGCTTCTTTGCGCGGCTGGCCGAAGTGGCGAACGATTGGAATGAAAAGATGGGAATCGAGGAACGATTTCCGAGGCGACACGAAGAGTTGGTCAAGCGTTGTCATGCGGCGGGACAGAAGCGTCCGACGCCATTGCTGCTCCACTACGAGGCAGGAGACTACAACTGCCTGCACCAGGATCTGTACGGGAAGATCGCGTTCCCACTGCAGTTGACGTGTTTTCTCAGCAAGAAAAGCCAGTATTCGGGCGGCGAATTTGCGCTGGTGGAACAGCAGCCGCGGGCGCAGTCGAAGGTGGAGGTGTTGGCGCCGGAGCAGGGCCAGGTCCTCGTATTCTCAACGCGATACAGGCCCATAAAAGGCAGCCGCGGTTACTATCGTGTGAACATTCGCCACGGAGTTAGCCGAATCCGGGACGGAATGCGGTATACGTTAGGCGTCCCATTTCACGACGCCGAATGACGATTACTTTAGTACGCAGCACCGTGGGACAGGAACCCATGGTCCTTGCTGACAGGTTAGGCGTGCGAGAACATGGACGCAATTTCGTGTTGTAAACGTATATGCCCAGTTTCGAAGAGCTACAGGAATTACTGGATATTTCGCAGCCCACGCCGGCGCGTATTTGCGAGGCGATCGCGACGATTTTCGAAGTGCGTCCAACCGAAGTGGGCCTGCTGACCCTCGATGGAAATTCGCTGAAGTTTCTCTTTCCGACGGAACTGCAGGCAGCAGGTGCGATCCCGTTGTCGAGTTCGGCGGTGGCGGCGCGCAGCGCGGCACAGAAGCAGGCGGTGCTGTTCAACCGGTTTCCGCATGTTCCGCATCACACGGCCTTCGAGCAGATCAAGTTGAGCGACTCGAAGCCGCTGTCGGAGTTGCCGGATCCCATCCAGAAGCTGATGTCGGCGCCGGTGATTTCCGAAGACGGCGCGGTGATCGGCGTGGTGCAGGTTTGCCGTAAAGGCATGACGCCGGGCATTGCCGGATCGGACTTCACGGGCGCAGATCTGCGACTGCTGGAGACGGTGGCGCGGCGCGTGGCGTGGCTCATGGAAGAACGCAATGCCGGTAAGCGTCCGATGCCGACTGCCGTGCTGCGAACTCAGGCTGCGTCGGAACCGGGTAAGCCGGCGCGCGCGTAGTTCTTACATCTATCCCGAAAACTCCGCACCGTTCTCGTGGGCTAAGCTCCCGAGATTCTGCCGGCCACTGATCAGCGGAATCGCAAAAACATTTCTCGGTTCTTCCACAGCTTTGTGCAACCCCGCATTTAACTCTGCAGTTCCAACAGGCGGTCAGACCGAAGTTGTTTCCGTCCTGCTCCCACGATGGAGCAGGGGACAACAACCTACGCCTAAACAGGAGGTCCAAGACGACCATGGCGGATCAGGATAATCGCAAACAACAGCAGTCGCAGCATGATGACGACCGCTCCAATCAAGGTCAGAACAAGAACCAGCAGCAGGGTTCTTCTTCCTCCAGCCAGCAGCATCAGCAGGATGTGCACGGCCAGTCGGGACAGAAACAGAATCCGCAGTCAGATCGTTCGCAAGACCAGTCGCGTCAGGACGATCGCGAGCGGAAGCCGGCCTAGTTAGAGGAAAAGTACTAAGCGAATCCCACGTTCGGGTGTGTCCGGGCGTGGGGTTTTCTTTTGCTCACTCGTATGTGACTTCGTGTTCCGTTAGATACTCTCGAAGACTCCCAGTCGTCGTTCGCCGGTAGTCAGCCGCTCCATGCGGCGATCGATTTCCTGGTATTCCCTGGCGAACTGGACGCGGAAAGCCTCGTAGGCCTCGAGATCTTGCCAGCGATCGATGGTGAGATAGCGCGTCGGCTTCTCTCGATCGCACAGCAGACTCGTGCCACGGAACGCCCGATCGCGGCGGAAGAGTTCCACCCAGGTTCCTTCGGGGCCGTAATGTTTTTCGAACTCCGCGACCTGTTCAGCGGCGACTTCGAATTCCCAGACAATCTCTGTCATGTCGTTTCTCCGCAAGAGTTTCCCGGTTTCGAAATTCCGGGAAATTATGGGAACGATGGCCCTGAAATGGGTGCAGCCGGGTTTGACCACACATCGCGTTGTCTCTTAATATTCATGTTGGCGCAGCATGTATAACTGCTGCTGAATCGAATAGTAAGGACGACCAGTGGCAGAAACCACAACGAACTCTACCCAACGCGAAATTGCGGTCGAAATTCCCGCAGACATTGTTTCCCGCGAGACCGAAGCTGTCATCCAGAAGTTTCAGAAAATGGCCAAGTTACCCGGCTTCCGTAAAGGCAAAGTGCCGGCCAGCGTGGTCAAGCAGCGCTTTGCCGAAGACATCAAGACGGAAGTAGTCGAGCAGCTGATTCCCAAGTACTTCCGGCAGGAAACCGAGAAGCAGGGACTCCACCCGGTGTCGCAGCCGCGAGTGACCGACCTGCACATCCACGACGGCCAGCCGCTGAAGTTCACGGCCAAATTCGAAGTCCTGCCCGACTTCGAGGTCCAGGGCTACAACGAAATCAAGATCGAGAAGCCTGACGTCAATGTCTCCGACGAAGACGTCGAGAAGACACTTAATCAGCTGCGCGAGCAGAATGCTGCTTACACCGCCGTCGAAGGACGCCCGATCCAGGACGGAGACTACGCACAGGTCGCGTTCAAGGGCACGCCGCAGGGCGAGCCGGAAGCGCAGCCGGTCTCGATGGACGACGTGATGGTGGAGGTCGGCGGGTCGAATACGATTCCCGAGTTCACGGAAAATCTCCGCGGAGCCAATGCGGGGGATGAGAAAACGTTCACCGTGAAATACGCGGACGACTTCTCCGACGAGCGGCTGAAGGGCAAGAGCTTCGACTACACAGTGAAGGTGAATTCGATCAAGACCAAGCAGCTGCCGGAATTGAACGACGATTTCGCCAAGGAACTTGGCGCGCAGTTCACGACCGTCGATCAGTTGAAGGCGGCGGTCCGCGAGAACATGGAGTCGGAGAAAAAGCACCACGCCGAGCACGAGGGCAAAGACAAGATCGTGGATGAACTGGTGAAAGCCAACCCGATCGACGTGCCGGAAGCGCTGGTGGACCACCAGGTGGACCTGCGGCTGGAACGCGGTCTGCGCGCTCTGGCGCAGCAGGGGATGAAGACCGAAGACATGCGGCGCATGGACTTCACGCGGTTGCGGGCCGGTCAGCGCGACGCCGCCAAGAAAGAAGTGCAAGTGGCGCTGCTGCTGGAGAAGATTGCCGACAAGGAGCAGGTCACGGTCACCGAAGAAGACGTGGACAATGAGGTCCATATTCTGGCGGCACAATCACAGCAGCCGGTTGACCAGGTTCGCGCTCGGCTGATCAAGGAAGGCGCGATCGACCGCATCCGGAATAGAATTCGTACCGATAAGACGTTGGAGCTTTTGTACAACCGATCCGCTTGAATTACCTTCCCACCCTTGCCAACGAAGACAAGGATGGGCCACCCAGAGAGTCACACGGACAGGAGCCATCATGTTAGTGCCAATGGTTATTGAGCAGACCGGACGCGGCGAACGCGCCTACGATATTTATTCCCGGCTGCTGCGCGACCACATCATCTTCCTGGGAACGCCGGTGGACGACAACGTCGCCAACCTGATCATCGCCCAGATGCTGTTCCTGGCGGCGGAAGATCCGGAAAAAGACATCCAGCTGTACATCAACTCTCCGGGCGGATCGATCACCGCGGGCATGGCGATCTACGACACCATGCAGTACATTAAGCCCGACGTGATGACCATCTGTATTGGCCAGGCGGCTTCGATGGCGGCGACGCTGCTCGCCTCGGGAGCTCCGAAGAAGCGGTTTGCCCTGCCCAATTCCCGCATCCTGATTCACCAGCCGTTGATGAGCGGGTTGTCGGGCCAGGCGACCGATATCGACATTCATGCGCGTGAAATCATCCGTATGCGCGAACTGATGAACCAGATCATGGCGCGGCATACCGGGCAATTGCTCGACAAGATTGAAAAAGATGTGGAAAGAGATTTCATTATGAATGCCGAACAAGGCAAGGAATACGGCATAATTGACGACATCATCTTCCAGCCGGCAGCGATGAAAGCCGCCAGCTAGGAAGGAACAGGTGACCTGGACGCCACCTGCCCGCGATCGGCACGGGGACGCGGGAACAAGCGTCAGGGGGTGAGGTCAAGGAGTATATGAAATCCCGTTCAGGGTCCGATGAACTTTTACGCTGCTCGTTCTGCCATAAGTCGCAGGACGCGGTAGCGAAGCTGATTTCTTCGCCCAGCGATTATCCGCGGGCTTACATTTGCGATGAGTGTGTGGCCGTCTGTAACTCGATCCTCGAGGACGACCGCACAGAAACCCATGCCGCCGCTGCACCCGATCATCTTCCGAAGCCGCAGGAAGTGAAAACCTTCCTCGACCAGTATGTGATCGGGCAGGAACAAACCAAGAAGAAACTGGCGGTCGCGGTTTACAACCATTACAAGCGCATCCACATGAACCGGCAGCGGAACGACGGGGTCGAACTGGCCAAGTCGAACATCATGCTGATCGGTCCCACGGGAACGGGAAAGACGCTGCTGGCGCAGACTTTGGCGAAGATGCTCGACGTGCCATTCGCTATTGTCGATGCCACCACCCTCACCGAAGCCGGCTATGTCGGCGAAGACGTCGAAAACATCATCCTCAAGCTGCTGCAGGCCGCCAACGGTGACGTGGGCCGCGCACAGACCGGCATCATTTATATCGACGAAATCGACAAGATCGGCCGCAAGGACGAGAACCCCTCGATCACCCGTGACGTCAGCGGCGAAGGCGTGCAGCAGGCGCTGCTGAAGATCCTGGAAGGCACGATCGCCAACGTGCCTCCCCAGGGCGGACGCAAGCATCCGCACCAGGAGTTCACCCCCGTCGACACCACGAACATCCTGTTCATCTGTGGCGGCGCGTTTGTGGGACTGGAAAAGATTGTCGGGCGCCGCGTCGGCAAGAAAACTCTGGGATTCAAGACCGGGGAAGACAAGGCCACTGCTCCTGTTCCGACTACCAACCGGCGCGACACGGAACTGCTGCAGCAAGCCGAGCCGCAGGACCTGATCCGCTTCGGGCTGATTCCCGAATTCGTGGGACGCCTGCCTGTCGTCGGAATCCTGAACGACCTCGACGAAAACGCGCTGGTCGAAATTCTCACCCGCCCGCGCAACGCCATCATCAAGCAGTACCAACGTCTGTTCGAGTTCGAGAACGTCCGCCTGAAGTTTACCGACGACGCCCTGCACGCAATTGCGCGCGAAGCGTTGAACCGCAAGGTCGGCGCACGTGGACTGCGAATGATCCTCGAAGAACTGATGCTCGACCTGATGTACCACCTGCCGAGCCAGAAGAAGGTGAAAGACTTCGAGGTCACGCAGCAGATGGTGGAAAGCCGCGACATCTCGCTGGCCGTGGCGGAGAAACAGGCAAGCTAGACGGGTACGAAGTCAGAAGGACAAAGAAGCCCTCGGAGAGATCGGGGGCTTTTTATTTTGCTAATGAACGGGCACTCGAGGTGAGTGCCCGCTATTGCTATCGGCCCGAATCTACCAGCGGAAGAAGTCGAACTGTTGCGGTACGAACTTCGATCCGCCGAGATCGGCGTCGGTGAAGCCGAAGACGAAGAACTGGTTGGGGTTGGCGATCTGGTTACCGCTGGCGTCCGGAACCGTCTCCAGGAAATCGTTGTCGTTGGCGATCCAGAGCGTGTGCAGCGCGGTTTTGCCGCTCTTCACGTCGGGACCGAACGAGACGCCTTCGATCTTGGCCGGAATGTTGGCTGCCGTAAATCCCGCCGCCTTGAGTGTTGCGACCACGTCGAGGAACAGCGTTTTGCTGACGGCGTGGGTTGCCGCCGTGGTGCCGTCCATACCGCTGACGTCGGTGGCGCCGTCGAGGTCGATCTTGAACAACTGCTTAACCTTGGCGTTTGAGGCATCGCCGCGTCCGTGCCCGTCGCGCTCGTCCACGATCAACTCGTGGTTGTTGAGGGCGCAGATTTCGCTCACGCCGGAGCCGGTCGTCAAAAGATAAGCGTACTGATGCGTGACGCGGCCCGACCAAATGTCGATGGTGACCATGCGCAGTAGGTTCGCGGCAGCGCCGCCTTCGGCAGCATCCTGGATCAACGCGTTCTGCATGATGCCGACCAGCGTGCGTCCATCAGGCGTAATCGCCAGGCCTTCCATGCCCTTGTTGGCGACGCGTCCCACGGTGTTGCCAGAAATTTCAGTCGCGCCAACGGAACTGAGATTGGTGACGAAGAAATCTTTGGGCAATTCGAACGAGCGCAGGCGCAGGCCGGTGAGCCGATCGAACTGGTAAACGTATGGGCCGTACTCGTCGGAGATGAAGATCGAGCGTCCGTCGTTGGAGAGGCGCAAGCCTTCGGTGTCGAAGCGCGCGTCGTTGGGGTCGCCGGAATTGCGGTTGGGGTTGAAGTTATCCGACCGGCCGGTGAAGAAGTGCTGCAGGAAATTGTTGAGCTTCGGAACGCCCAAACCAACGCCGAGGCCTTCGCCGCTTCCGTACACCAGCGGAGTCAGGCTCCAGAGCAGCGTCGTCTTCTGTAACGTTGGAGTTAGGTTGAAGGGCAGCCCGGTGCCGCTCTTGTTGGGCGTCAAATCCATGGTAACGGTGTGAAAGCGGTTGATGTAGCTGACGGTGTCGTCAATGGCCGCGTCGAAGGGAACGGCATTGGGTCCGCGATCGGGCAGGGCGAGGAAGGTGTTGCCGGACGCGTAGGTGATCGCCGATCCGAAACCGCCGAGCTCGTTCGCACGAACGCCGTTCTCGAGCGTGTAGGTGAGGCCGGAAACATCAACAAACGAGCCGTCGCGTGATTGATCGAGCGTACCGACCGCCAGAAGATTGATTTGAGCTTGGGAAGGCTGCGCGAAGACGAGTCCAAAAGCCAGACTCAACAAGGCAATACGACCAACAATTTGTTTCACAGACCGATTTCCTCCGGGGAGTTTTCTTTGCAGCGACGGACATCATCCGGGTCCGGCAAGAAGAGGGTCAAATCAATATCTGATGAATTAAAATCCCGTGAATCCCTTGAAAAGTAAGGACAGAAGCTGGAATTGGGGGCTGCCTACAAAGACAGGATTCGCCGCTCCAATTCTGAGTTGATCTCACAAACCAAGTCCGGTGAAACTCCGGAATCGATTTCGAGTTAAAATTTAACGCGTCTTAAACACATCATGCCGCGACGTATCCTCAGGGCGCTCCTCTTCTATTTCCTCTCCGGACTTGTGCTCTCGACGTTCGCCCAGGCGCAGCATGCTCTCGACCTCGCCGGACACTCGGTCGATCCTTTTTCCGCCGGCAAGGTGACGGTGCTGATTTTCGTGCGCAGCGACTGCCCAATTTCGAATCGCTATACGCCGGAGATCCAGCGACTGGCGCGAGAGTTCGATGGCAACGCGAAGTTCTGGTTGGTTTATCCAGACCGCAAGGAAACAGCACAGTCGGTCGAAAAGCACCTGAACGACTACGGATACAAGATCGGCGCTTTGCTCGACACGCATCATGACCTGGTTCACCGAAGCGAAGCGAAGATCACGCCCGAGGCCGCCGTCTTCTACGGCAGTGAGCTTCGTTATCACGGCCGCATCGACGATCGCGCCATCGACTTCAATGCGTTTCGTCCGACGGCGAGCAGCCATGATCTGGAAGACGCCATTCGCGCGGTGAGCAAAGGCCAGCCGGCTCGCAAGGCGGCCGGATCGCCTGTCGGCTGCTACATCTCGGACCTGGAATAATGAACTGGCGCGCCCTCACAATTGTAACGTTGTCGTTAGCTGCAATCTTCTTCGTGATTCAGGCTCGCAGTCCGCTGGCGCGAGCGGCAAAACCAGAAGCTTCACCCCATCCCGCCGCCAAAGTAACCTTCAGCCACGACGTCGCTCCCATCCTCTTCAAGAATTGTTCGCCATGCCACCATCCCGGAGGCGCCGGCCCCTTTCCGCTGATGAGCTACGAAGACGCCAAAGATCGGGCGCGGCAGATCGCCAGGGTCACCAGCACGCACTTCATGCCGCCGTGGTTGCCGGATCGTGACATCGTTTTCAAGGAAGAGCGAGGACTAACGGCAGCCCAGATCGATACTCTGCGTCGCTGGGTCGAGGCGGGCGCGCCCGAAGGCTATCGCGCCGAAACGCCCGCACCGCCGCAATTCCCCGGTGGATGGCAGCTCGGCAAGCCCGATCTGGTAATCGAGGCTCCGGCTGGTTACACGCTTCCTGCCGATGGCGTCGATGTCTACCACAACTTCGTGTTTCGCGTACCTATCGACTCCGTCCACTACGTGCGCGCGGTGGAGATTCATCCGGGCAATCCCAAGGTCGTTCATCACTGCAACCTGCTGATCGACCGCACGGAATCTTCGCGCCGCCGCGATGGCGAGAGCGGAGTTCCCGGATTCGACGGCATGGACGTGGCGCTCGAGAGCACGGCGTTCCAGCCGGACAGCCACTTCATCTACTGGAAGCCAGGATCGCTTCCCTACTTCGAGCCCGACAACATGACATGGCAGCTCGATCCCGGCACCGACCTGGTGCTCAACATGCACATGCGTCCGTCGGGAAAAACAGAACCGATACGCCCGGAGATTGGCATATATTTTTCGCCGCATGCGCCGACAGTCAGGCCGATGCTGATGCAGCTCGACCGCGACGATGGCCTCGACATTCCGCCTGGCGCAAAAGATTTCAAGCTCGCCGACGACTTCACGCTTCCGGTCGATGTGCGGGTGCTGGCGATTTATCCGCACGCGCATTATCTCGGTCATGACCTGAACGCCTTGGCGACCTTGCCCAACGGAACGCGCAAGTCGCTGATCCACATTCGCAACTGGGACCCGTCGTGGCAGGGCGTATTTCGCTATGAGCATCCGATCGCGCTGCCGAAGGGAACGGTCATTTCGATGCGCTACAGCTTCGACAATTCGGCGGACAATCCGCGCAACCCGAATAATCCACCGAAACGGGTGATGGCCGGAAACCAGTCGACCGATGAAATGTGCCACCTGTGGCTGCAAGTGGTGACGGTCACGAGCGACGGCTCAGACGGGCGGCGCACTCTGCACGAAGCGCTGATGCATCATAAGCTCGATCGCTATCTCACCGACTACGCGGCGAATTACAACCTCGGGGCGATGCTGTTGTCGCGCGGTCAGTCGTCGGAAGCGATTCCCTACTTCCGGCGCGCCGTTGCGGCTGACAACCAAAGCTCGGCGGCGCTGAATGGACTCGGCGCAGCTCTGGTGGCAGAAGGTCAGATGACGGAGGCGACCGACGTCCTGCATCGCGCAGTGGCGGTCAATCCCGATTCGCTTGACGCACACTTCAACCTTGCCAGCGCGCTGGCTGAAACCGGGCAGTTCCACGAGTCGGCAAAGGAATTTGCCTGGGTCATGCAGCGAAAGCCAAACGACGCCGACGCCGAGGCCAAATACGGCACCGTGCTGGCCGAACTGAAAGACTACGACTCGGCGGAATCGCACTTCCGCCACGCGCTCACGATTGATCCCAACAATCAGCTGGCGCAGGAAAGCCTGAAGATGTTGGACCAGATACGCCGTAGCCAATAAGAAGTCACTTCATCCAGCCGGTAATCTGCATCTAAAGCTTGCGTTAGGCGGTTCGTCGCCTCACGTCTATTCCGGGAATTTCCAGCAGAGGGACAACGGAATTCCCCATTTGTGCAAACGCTTGCGCGCTGCCCAACGATTGGTGCAGCTAAACGGCTTTGTTTGCAATCGGGAATCGAGGCGACGGAAATGCTTACTTTAGTTTCGCGAGTCGTTACTTGCAGCTTAAGCCGCAGGCGGTGAAGCCGAAGTGACCGTTGGAGGGTGATTATGAGCCGGCGATCCGTAGGTCTCCTGATCATGGCGATTTGCCTCAGCGTTCCCGTCTGGTCGCAGGCCAGTGGCCTGGCGAGCGTGCCGATCGTGCTCCGGATTCCCGGGTCCATCACCCTCAGTCTGCATTCCACGCCAGTCAACATTGCAGTCCAATCCGGGATGCAACAGCCGTTCGCAATCCCGCTGACGGTGCAGTGGAATCTCGATCCGCGCGAGATTCCGGGATTTGGAGTCTTCGCATATTTCCGCGACGCGCATGCGGCGCTGGTCGAACCTTCTACGGCGTCCACGATTACCGCGGACAACATTCTCGCGCGTTGGGGTGAAAATCAGTTCCAGCCATTCCAATCCGGCGATGTGACCCTGTTTCACACCGCGGTGCTGCCGGAGCTGCGGCGCGGCACGGAATCGCGAACGCTGGAGTTAAAGATCGCCGACCAGACGGCGGCGGCTCTGCCGGATGGCGAGTACCAGGGAGTGCTCTACCTCGAAGTGCGGAACTATTGAATCTATTTGCCGGGTAACGGAGCTTCGCCGGATGCGGGTTCCGGACTATCCAGTTCCGAGCGATGTTTCTTCGGCGGCGTGCTCTGCTTCACCACGATCACAATCTGGCGGGCCATGTCCTCGGTTTCAGCAGTGGCACTCACCGGAGCCTGCACCACTTCGTAGTACTGCGGCGACAACGAACGATCGGGCAGAACTGCCAGCGGATAAGTCAACCCCTTGCTGAAGCGCAGGAAAAAGTGTCCAGTGTTGTCGGTGAATGCGGTTTGTCCATCCACCTGTACTGCGATTCCGAAGACGGGCCTTCCGGTCGTATCCTGCACTACGCCGGTGACCACAAAACGTCCGAAACTCGAGGTAACCTGCCCTCCATCGTGGGGAATCGATACTCCGTTGCGGCTCCAGCCAATGCCATCAATCCATGCGGTGTAGCGCGTATGCCCTGCCGGATCGACAAAAGAATCCAGGTGCAGGCGCATGGCGTGCGGCAACGGAGCGATCAGGTTAACCGCCCACATATTGGTATAAGGGCTGCCGTCAAATCCGCCGGCCAGCGGGGTGTACAGCATGTCCTGCTGAACTCCGATGGTGATGCGGTTCGAGACCCAGTTCACGCCCCAGGTGAAGGTCTTGTTGTTGGTCTGGCTGGTCAGGCCTTCGTTGATCCGTAGCCGCGGCCCGAACTTTTCCGTTACATTCGCCATCAGGAGATTGGTGGTCTGATACTGATTGTCGATGCGCAGCAGCGATCCGGAGGCCACAATGCTCGAAATCACGTTGCGAGAAACGGAAGCTGACTCGGTGGTCGCGTGCAGGCTGCCCGAGGTGCTCGTCGAAACCCCACCGCCTACATGAAAGCCTTCGAGAACCGCGGCCATGTTCGCCGAATCGAGCGACACCTTCTGCGGCACCTGATCTTTCAGCAGCGTTGGCGACATCAGGTTCTCGTGACCCAGAAGGAACTGCAGCTTTCGCTTGGGTTGATAGCGAAAACGCACGTTTAATCCGACACGTTCGGGAGCGTTGGTGAGAACCCCGCTCACGCGCTCGAAGGTCGATCCTGTGTCGGTATAGCTGGCGGTCATCTGCCACACACGGCGCTGCATCTGGGTCGCGAAAGAGAGGAATCCACCACCCTGGCCTACTCCGCCGGCGGCGCTAACGTCAAAGTTATCCGACGGCTTGTAGCGGAACGACTGGATGGACGTGACGTGCTGCTGCATCAAGTCGATCGAGTGAAACGAAAAATTCGAGCCAAGCTTCTGCTCAAGAAAGAAACCGCCGGTCGGCTGATCGGCCGTGAACGAACGGTAGAACGTTGAGGATTGCTCGTCGGCCGTAGCCCCGGCAAAGGCTGAAAGTGTACGTGATTCGTCGTGCCGCTGCAGGAAGACACCGCGTCCGGCGAAGTAGCGCGACTGATCGAAAACGTCGGTATCGATGACCAGCGGTTGATAGCGGTCGCCCATGCCCACGTCGTACTGCTGAATGTGAGTCTGAACAAACCCGCCAAAGCTGAATCCGTCTTGCCAGCCTGCGCCGAACCACCCCTGCACGGGATCCCAGCGATAACTCAATTGAAAGCCGGAGGCGCGCATCATGGTTGAGGTGCCGCCCTCAGCCCAGATGGCTTGCGCGGAAGATGAAGAGGAACTGCCGATCAGAAAAAGAGACAGCACGAGGACAAGCGTCCCGAGGGACCACGCGAACCGCCCGAATTGGAATCCGCTTTTGCGCTGCATGCCCGCACTGCTTTAGCTGAGCGGCACCTGTACCGAGAATCCGTCTTCAAAGGAAACTTTCACCTTTGCATTGGCGCCGGGGGTGCCACCGTCGAGAACGACCTGTCTTTTCTTTTCGGGAAAAATGGGAAAACCGCCAGATTCCACGGTCTTTTCAAAACCCTCACCGGTGACGGATTCAACCCGCGACAGCTTGCCCGAATGATTTTCAATTTCCAGCGTGTAATGTCCCGGATTCTTGTCCGGGGTCACGCGCACGCTCACATCTTCTTTTTTCAGTTTCTGCTTCTGGTAGATGTAGACCACATGCGGCAGAACGAAGTTGATCCGCATCTGCCCGGGCGCGCTGGCCGCTTTCGTCAGCGTGCTCAGGATCGCGAACCATGCCTGCGGCGACGTGCTGCTCGCCTTGTAGAAAACGTAATGCGACTGATGTGGGGGGATCACGAAGCTGTTTGCCCCGAGTTCCACCTTGAGGCTATGGTCCAGTGCCTGGTACACCAACTGGCCATGCTCATCCACGAGGAAGCCATGGATTTCGAGGATCGCCGCCAGCGGTGTATCGCCGTCGTTACGAAGCTCGAACATGCCGTTGGCCTTGTTGCGGTACTCGGCGACGGGCGGGCTCACGGTTTGAGCCACGCCCGTCACAACGAATAACACCCAGACCAGCGATGCTGCCGCGAGTCTGTTCAACCTATAACGCATAAGCAATCAGCGTCAGCGTACCGGTGTAGGTATCGGCTTCGTACGTCGCCGGAACACCGTTGAGCTGCACCTGGACGGAATCCGCCTTCGGGCTGGTGCTCGGGATGTTCCGCGTCGCCGTGGTGGTCAACGGATAGGTGTTGATCAGGGTCGCGCCGCCCGCAACTCCGCAGGCTGTGCCGGCGTTGATGTTGGCCCATGCGCCCGCACCGACTTTGGTCTGCACCATCGTCTGGTCGATCACGCTGGCGTTCGTGCCGGTTCCCTTCATCACGCCGGTGGTGGGATCCATATAAACGCAGATCGTGACGTTCGCCTTCGCCGGGTTCACGTTCCAGTAGCTGGAAATGTTCAGCGTCTGAGCAGCAAGCGCACCCAGGTTGTAGGTGGCCAGCGGCGCATTGGCCGTGATGGTCAGGCTTTCAGCCTTGGTGGCTACGATCGGTGTGGTGCTGGTGCCGCTGGACTGGGCGTTTGCCGCGCCCAGAGCCACTGCCACCAGAAGGATGGTCAGCATTACATTCTTGAAGTTCATTGTCCTTTGCTCCTTGCCTTGCTCTTTTTTATTTTTTGAACTGCGATTGCACTTCAAACTCATTGCGCCGTTGCGATCAGGGTGATCGTGCCTGTATACGTGTCGGCTTCCAGCGTTGTCGGATAACCGGCGATCCGCACGGTCACGGAATCGGTGTACGTCTTCGTTCCGCAGAAGCAGAAGGCGCCGGCGTGGTTAGCAATCTGGTAAGCGGTCGCTACTCCGCAATTCGTGCTTCCCGTCACGATCGAGGTGCTGTTCATCTGCACCGAAGTATCGGGAATGGAGCCGGTGTTCCCAGGCTTGCCGGCCATGTTTGCCGTCATATAGGCGCAAACCGTCGTCTGGGGAATCACTAAGAAGAATCCTCCGACGTTCGTGGTCACGGTCAGCGTTTGTGTGGTCGTGGGATCGGAGGTCAGCGGAAACGTGCTCAGCGAACTTGCCGAAAGGGAGAGCGTCTGGCCCATCGCGGGCAGAGCTACTGCGACAACCAACAGAACGAATACAAAAATCCTGGGCACAGACTCAACCTCACAACTCGCCGGGAAATCCAGAGACTGCATCGTTCGCGATCAAATCTGGGCATTTTCTCGCTTGCCTGTCCCGGCATTCGCGGTTTAGGGGAGCAAGGCCAGTGCCAAAAGTGCCCTGAATCAAAGATTTTGGCGAATTCGATAAACAGTGTTAAATCAGCAGGATAGGGGGAGTCCAAAACGGGAAAAACAGACAGTAGGAACCGGAAATATCTAAAGATTGGACGCAGTTGAGACGATAAGTCTCATCGTCCTTTCGGTTGAGACAAACTGACGCACTTTTTCAAAGTACGATCTCACCTGCGATCGCGAAATCAACTATTCGTCGTTTCTTCGTGAGCTGAGCGGAATCCCTTAGACCGGAAACTTCGAACAATCAACCTTTCGCGGCCAACGTCTGCCTCGTTGAAGCGATGCGACAAGTACCGCCAGCGCCAACTCCCGGGTAATTCCCCGCTTGTCTATCCACAGACAACTGAACTAGCCTTCGTGGAACCAGGTAACGCCCCATCGTGACGCGCGGATTGTTACTTCCGTGGCCTCGCAAACGAGTTTGGGGCAGATATAATTGAAGAAGCCAGCCCGGCCGATTTAGGCCGGTAGTTTTGCAGCCTTATTGGTACCAATCACAGGTGAAAATTGAGCCAGGGAAAAGAAAAGTTCGATACTAAGCGGCTTCCGATGATGCCCATCCGCGATGTGGTCATCTTCCCGTACATGATGACCCCGTTCGTGGTGGGCCGCGAGTCGAGCGTACGCGCGCTGGAAGAGGCGCTCGCTTCCGACAAGAAGATCTTCCTGGCTACCCAGCACGACGCCAGCATCGACGAACCCAAGCCGAACGAGATCTACCAGGTCGGCACTATCGTCAACATCGTCCAGAGCCTTAAGCTGCCTGACGGCAATATCAAAGTCCTCGTCGAAGGCGTAGAGCGAGGCAAAATCCTGCAGCTCGTCGACACCGACGGGTTCTTCGAAGCCACCGTCCGCACCGTCAAGTACACCACCGAAGTCACCCAGCAGATCGAAACCGCGATGCAGCGGGTCACGTCGCTGTTCGAGCAGTACGTGAAACTCTGCCAGTCGCTGAATTACGAGACCATGATCGCCGCCGTGCGCATGGAAGATCCATCGCGCCTGACCGACACCATCGCCGCGAACCTGCAACTCTCGATCGAGGAAAAGCAGGAGCTGCTCGAAATTTTCGATCCCGCCGAGCGGCTCAACCGCATCGCCGACGTGCTCGACATCGAGATCGAGAAGCTGAATATGGATCGCGCCATCCAGACCCGCGTGAAGCGGCAGATGGAACGGGCGCAAAAAGAGTACTACCTCAACGAGAAGATCAAGGCCATCCAGAAGGAACTCGGCCGCGGCGAAAAGAGCGAGTGGGACGAACTCAAGAAGAAGGTCGACAACGCCGGCATGCCCAAGGAAGTGCACGAAAAGGCGGTGCAGGAGCTGAAAAAGCTCGAAGCCATGCCTCCGATGTCGGCCGAATCGACCGTCTCGCGCAACTATCTCGACTGGCTGCTCGCGGTGCCGTGGAAGAAGAAATCGAAGGAAATCCGCTCCATCGACCACGCCGAAAAAATTCTCAACGCCGATCACTACGGTCTGGAAAAAATCAAGGAGCGCATCCTCGAGTTCCTCGCCGTCCGCCAGTTGGTGAAGAACCCGAAAGGCTCGATCCTTTGCTTCGTCGGACCTCCGGGCGTCGGCAAAACTTCGCTTGGCATGTCAATCGCCAAGGCGACAGGTCGCAAGTTTGTCCGCATGTCGCTCGGCGGCGTCCGCGACGAAGCCGAAGTTCGCGGCCATCGCCGTACCTACATCGGCGCTCTCCCCGGCCAGATCATCCAGATGATGAAAAAGGCCGGCACCAAGAACCCGGTGTTCATGCTCGACGAAGTCGACAAGATGTCGATGGACTTCCGCGGCGACCCGTCGGCCGCTCTGCTCGAAGTGCTCGATCCCGAACAGAACTACATGTTCGTCGATCATTACCTCGATGTGGAGTACGACCTTTCGCAGGTATTCTTCGTCGCTACGGCGAACGTGATGCACACCATCCCCGCCGCTCTCCAGGACCGCATGGAAGTGCTTCGCCTGCACGGTTACACCGAACCCGAAAAGCTCGAAATCGCCAAGCAGTTCCTGGTCCGCAAGCAACGCGAGCAGGCCGGACTCGAAGAGAAGAGCTCCATCTTCACCGACGATGCTCTGCTCTCCATCATCCGCAATTACACCCGCGAAGCCGGCGTCCGCAACCTGGAACGCGAGATCGGCAACGTCTGCCGCAAAATCGCGCGCCGCGTGGTGCGAGACAAGAACTACACCGTCACCGTAACGCCGGAGTTAGTGGAAGAATTGCTCGGCGTGGCGAAGTTCCGCGACACGCTGGCCAACGAGAAATCGGAAGTCGGACTGGTCACCGGACTCGCCTGGACCGAAGTCGGCGGATCGATTCTCACGACCGAAGCCTCAGTCGTCGAAGGTAAGGGTGGCAAGCCGATCCTCACCGGCAAACTCGGCGACGTGATGCAGGAGTCGGCACAGGCCGCGATGACCTACGTGCGCTCACGCTGGAAATCACTTGGCCTGCCTCGCGACTTCTACCGCAACTGCGACATCCACGTGCACGTGCCCGAAGGCGCCATTCCGAAAGACGGCCCATCGGCTGGCATCACCATCGCAACGGCCATCTCGTCGGCGCTCAGCAAGATTCCCGTGCGTCGCGATATCGCGATGACCGGCGAAATCACGCTCCGCGGCAAGGTTCTGCCGATTGGCGGCTTGAAAGAAAAGCTTTTAGCCGCCATGCGCGCCGGCATTCTCGAAGCCATCATCCCGAAAGACAACGAGAAGGACCTCACCGAAGTTCCGGAGAACCTGCGCTCGGCGATGAAGATTCATCCGGTCGATACGATGGACGACGTGCTTCGCATCGCTCTCGAGAAGCCTTTGCCGGAACTCAACGAAGAAGAAGTCGAATCGGCTCAGACCATCCCGCCGATCCCGACCACGGCAACCGAAGGCCCAACAGCGCACCAGTAATGTGTGGCAGGCCCCCGTGCCTGTGTGAATGAGAAGCTGTAGCGCGGACGCCCTCGTCCGCGCTTTTCTTTTTGTATATCCAGTGCACCTGACTTTACACCCCCAATCTTCTATTCAGCCTTCCTCCGCCTTGCTACAGTGCCCTTGCCGAGGGACTGATCAGTATGGACCGTCGCAGTTTTCTCTCCACCACAGCAGCCGCAATTGCCGCCACTGCCCTGCCCACTCTTCCCACGCTCGCACAAAACTCCGGCAGTTCGAGTCTCACCTGGGACCATATCCGCGCCCTGTTCCCGCTCGACCCATCGGTCATCCACATGTCGGGCTTCTATCTCGCTTCGCACCCGAAACCGGTCGCCGACGAAATTGAGAAGCATCGTCGCGGACTCGACTCCAATCCGTTCATGTATATCGAGGAGAACCTCGGCAAGTTGGAGCAGGCCGTGCGCGATGCCGCCGTCGACTACTTCGGCGGCGACTCTGACAATTACGCCATGACCGGCTCGACGACCATGGGTCTGGGCACGATCTACAACGGCCTGCGCTTGAAATCGGGGCAGGAAATTCTCACTACCGAGCACGATCACTGGTCCACCATGCGCTCGCTCGACTTCGCCGTGCAGCGCACCGGCGCGAAGATCAACCGCATCGCCTTGTACGAAGATCCGGCATTTGCCGACCCTGACGAGATCGTCGCGCGCGTAAGAAAGGCTCTGACTCCGAAGACGCGCGTGGTGGCCCTTACCTGGGTTCATTCCTCCTGGGGTGTGAAGCTGCCGATCGGGAATATCGCCGACGTGATTGCCGAAGCCAATGCCAATCGCAATGAGCCTGATCATGCGCTGCTCTGCGTGGATGGTGTTCATGGCTTCGGCGTCGAAGACGTCACCATCTCTGATTTACGCGCCGACTTCTTCATGGCCGGATGCCACAAATGGCTTTTCGGCCCACGCGGCACCGGTCTGATCTACGGCACCCCGAAAGCGTGGAACGCCGTCATCCCCACCATTCCCGACTTTGACGTGATGTGGCGGCCGTTCGACCTCAGCACCTGGGACGAATCGAAGTTGCCGAAGGCCGGCATGATGACGCCCGGCGGGTTTCACGCCTTCGAGCATCGCTGGGCGCTGCCGGCGGCGTTCAACTTACATCAGCAGATTGGCAAGCCGCGCGTCGCCGCGCGCATCCACCAACTGAATCAGCAATGCAAAGAAGGGCTCACCGGAATGTCGCACGTCCGTCTCTGGACTCCGAAGGCGAACGAAATGTCGGCGGGAATCGTTTGCTTCGATGTTGAGGGGCTGAAACCTGCTGATGTAGCGAAAAAGTTACAGGCGAAAAAGATCATCGCCAGCGAATCCCCTTACCAGAAATCCTGCGCGCGAGTGGCGCCAAGCCTGCTCACCACGCCCGACGATGTAGAGAGAACTTTGGCAGCCATCCAATCGCTGGGCAAGGGCTGACAAAGGTAGCGCGGACGCCCTCGTCCGCGCCAGAGGATGATGACTTACAAGCACTGCAGCCACTTCGGCTCCAGCCACAACTCCAGGAACACATCGGCTCTTCGATAAGGTGACTTCATCACCCGCTCTTCCGGGACCGGGCGGAATCCCATCGACGCGTACAGCTTTAACGCAGGCGCTAGGGTGTGATTGGTCTCCAGGTAAAGGCGGTGCAGCTTTTTCTGCCGCGCATGGTCGATCACTGCCGCCAGCACCGCGCGTCCGATCCCCTGCCCTTGATAACTCTCGTCCACAGCCATCTTTGCGACTTCCATGGTGGTGTCGCTCATCTTCAGCAGCGCACAGCAGCCGACCGGCTCTCCGTCCACGAAGGCCATGAAAATCTCTCCACCCTTTTTGAGGATTTGCTCTACCGGATGGTTCAGCGTTTCGCGGTCTTTCTCTTCCAGGCGGAAGTACTTGGAGATCCAGCCTTCGTTCAGTTCGCGGAACGCGGTCTCGTCGCCACGCTGAAAAGGACGAATCGTCCGGCCCAGGCTCATTTCCGTCAGTTGCGGTTGTGCGCTCACGTTCCCTCCTCACCCTGAATGTTCACCACTCTAGACAGAAGCACGGCGAACGTCCAATATATTGATATTCGTGATTGATATCCATCAGATATGAATACCGAAATCGATCTTCGCCATCTTCGCTACTTCGTCGCCGTCGCCGAAGAGCTGCACTTCGGACGCGCCGCTCTTCGGCTGCACATCGCCCAGCCTCCGCTGTCGCAGCAAATCCGGCAACTGGAGCAGAATCTCGGCCATCCTCTCTTCGTCCGAACATCGCGATCGGTTTCGCTTACGGCCGCCGGAACCGAGCTTCTCGAGCGTGCGCGTCGCACTCTTGCTCGCGTGGAAGAAGACCTCGCGGCGGTTCGCCGCATTGGGCGAGGCGAAGTTGGAGCGCTGACCATTGCCTTCACCGGCTCGGCGATACTCACCAACGCGTTGCCCGAGGCGATCCGTCTGTACCGCCGGCGTTATCCCGAAGTCGATCTTCGCCTCCGTGAGTTGCGCACCATGCTGCAAATCGACGCCTTGCGCGACGCGTCCATCGATCTCGGATTCCTGCGCGATCCAGGTCCATTTGAAGGGTTGGTGATCGAGGAACTGTGGCGCGAGCCTTACGTCGCCGTGCTGCCGTCGCGCCATCCACTAGCGAAGATGCGCCGCGTGACCGTTTCGAAACTGCGAGGCGAGCCGTTCGTTTTCCACGCGCGCTCCGCCGGGCCGTTGGCATTCGATCGCACGATGGCTGTCTGCGAGCACGTGGGATTTCGTCCAGAGATCGTGCAGGAAGCGCCGCAATGGCCGACTGTGATTCGCCTCGTCGAATCGGGACTCGGCGTGTCGATCGCGCCCACCTGCGTATCGAAGCTGGAAACCATGGGCGTCGTGTTTCGTCCGATTAACGCCAGAGATGCATTCACCGATGTTTCGTTAGGACATCGCGATGAGCCGCTGCATCCCACGGCCAAAGAATTCGTCAGGATGGCGAAAGACGCCTTTGCACGGCGACCGAAATAAATCGGATCTCTCACGGGTGGTGGAACCGTTCACAATGTCGTATCGACTGCGAGCCACCGGCGACATACGGGCCTTCGATTTTCTGGCAGTTTGCCCGCCAGAATCTTGTGGCAACCGAGTCGCATCGCACCTGACAAGGAGGTCCCTTTCATCCTAGTCAGCGCATCAGCTTTTTTCCGTTTTTTCGCCGCAATCCGCCTTTGAAATCTCCTTTGCTGTGGCCCATTTTGGGACCGTTGATTTCCGTTGATTTGTGTTGCCATTCCCGAACACTGCTCATGATCGACCGATTCCCGGTCGCCACTTCGTCCTTCTTCCCTGCTAGAATCCCAGCGCCATGATTCGCAATATCTTGCTATTCCTCGCGATCTCCGCGATCTCTATGTCCGCCGCCACGCCTCGCACCATGCGTCTCGACTACTACCACACCGGCAACGACCACTCGGAGCTGTTCAGTATGGGCGACGTCGTGCTCGAACCGCTGCCGTGGCCCGGGAACCTGAGCAAGACCATCGACGACACCAATCTCGGCAAATACTTCTTCGAGGTTCGCGATCGCGCAACCAACAAAATCCTCTACTCGCGCGGCTTCGCCTCCATGTTCGGCGAGTGGGAAGAGACCGATGAAGCAAAAGAAATCTCGCGCACCTTCTCCGAATCGCTACGCTTCCCTGCTCCCGAGAAGCCCGTGCAGATCATCCTCAAGAAGCGCGACGAGCAGAACGCCTTCCGCGAACTCTGGACAATCAACGTCGACCCCAAAGATAAGTTCATCGACCATGCCGTCTCCAGACCGCCGGCGCCGCTGCTGAAATTGCAGGACTCGGGCGATCCGGCTACGCACGTCGATTTCCTGATCCTCGGCGACGGTTACACCGCGGCCGAGTCCGCGAAGTTCGAGAAGGACGCGCACCGCTTGATGGACCTGCTCTTCAGCACCTCGCCATTCAAGGAGCACCGCGCCGACTTCAACGTCTGGGGACTGTGTCCGCCGGCAGAGCAGTCCGGCATTTCGCGTCCATCGACGGGCATCTATCGCCACTCGCCGGTCGGCGCCATGTACGACACCTTCGACTCAGAGCGCTACATTCTCACTGCCGACAACAAGGCCTTTCGCAATATCGCGCAGTTCGCGCCCTACGAGTTCGTCGAGATCCTCACCAACTCGAGCACTTACGGCGGAGGCGGCATCTTCAATCTTTACTCAACGGTTGCCGCCGACAGCTTGTGGTCACCGTACGTTTTCGTGCACGAGTTCGGACATCACTTCGCCGGGCTCGCCGACGAGTACTACACTTCCGACGTTTCGTACACCAACCTCAAGCGCGTGGAACCGTGGGAGCCGAACGCCACCGCGCTGCTCGATCCCAGCGAGCTGAAGTGGCGCGACCTGGTCGAGCCGGGCACGCCGATTCCAACACCGTGGGCGAAAGAAGCGTTCGAGCAGTACTCGCACGAGATCCAGAAGCGTCGCCGCGAGATTCGCAAAGCCAACCAGCCCGAATCCGTCATGGACGCGCTCTTCACCGAAGAGAAGAAGCACGAAGACGACCTGCTCGGCCACGACAAATACTCGGGCAAGGTCGGCGCGTTCGAGGGCGCCAACTACGAGGCTAAAGGCTACTATCGTCCGGAGGAGAACTGCATCATGTTCACGCGCTATGACAAGTTCTGCGCCGTATGCCGCCGCGCCATCGAGCGGGTGATCGGTCTGTACACGTAGGAGCATGCGTGGCGCGGATACTCTCGCGAAACGCCAAGAGACGCCAATTCCCTCGCCAGTGGCCAAAATACGTCCTCCGTACGGCACTATAATGAGGACTTGTACCGGAAGTGGAGTCACCAATGAGCGGAGTACAAATCGAGCAGAAGAGCTATGAGATGCCCCCGCGCGAGGGGCTTTCCGTCGCGCATTTTCTCACTGTCGCCGACATCGAGCGATCGGCGCGTTACTACGAAAAGGTCTTCGGCGCTCGCATTTTGAGCATGGGAGACGGCAACGCGCCCGCCTACCTTCAGCTGGCGAATATCTGGATGATTCTCAACGTTGGCGGCGGCCCGACCGCCGACAAGCCGTCCGTAACGCTCAGCGTCCCCGACCCGAATCACATCAACAGCTTCATGAATTTCCGCGTGGCGGATATTCAAGCCTGCTACAAGCTATGGAAAAGTCGAGGCGCCGACTTCTTCACCGAGCCGCTGGAAAAGTACGGCGAGATACGCTGCTACATCCGCGATCCTGACGGCTACATCATTGAGGTCGGACAAAGCACCACCCTCAAGTACGGTTAATCCTGGGCCGAGATGGGCCGTAACTTTAACGTTTACGGATATCCACCTGGCGCCAGCCGGGCGGCGTGAGGACCAGTTTGCGCTCAGGCCCCCTCCCCCATGGGCTAAGGTCCTGATAACGCCCAAGTTACGTCTCGTAATTGTAAATAAAGGAGTTAGCCGGCCGGTCGCGACCATCGAGTTCCGTTTTGGACCACACCCCCACCCCCCTGGTGTTTGATAACAAACAAGTTACAAAACATTTGGCGCTGAATGTTTGAACCACAAGGACTTACAGCGCTATGTTTGATAACAAAAGGGTTAGAGTGCCGCTTTTTGGTTTCACTCGCCTGACTTCGAATTGCTTAGCACGCTCGATTCCACTTCTCCTTCCTAAAAGCCGAAAAGCCGGCCGCAGAAGGAGTTCTTCCGCGCCAGCTTTCATGAATCGATTATTCGGGAAGCGGAACCAAAAGTCAAAGGAAATCTAACATTTTTGTTACAAGGGATTCCCGGAACGGGAAGCGGGAAAAACGTACGTAATTTTGTAATTGGTAATTTGTAATTGAAAGATCCAGCGCAAAAGCCGGTTCCAGATTGGGAAATGGCTGGCGAAGGCAGGTCAAAGGGATTTGGTGCACAAATCCCCGCAGTTACGTCAACTTCAGTTGCGACGCGACGGCGTGCAAGCGCTTATCGAGTGTCCAGAGGCGGGAATGGGATAGCAGAGCTGAGGCCAAGAGGTGGACGTCGATCCAGCCCAGGCCTAGCCCCGAGAGTCTGCGGCGCTCAATCAGGTCAAGGGCCTCGTAAGTGGAGGCGGTTTTTGCGGCGGGTAAAACAGCAAGGTCAGAGAGAAGGCGTTGCCGGTCCTTGAGTGTGCCGCATGCCAGTTCCCCACAGACGAACGGGTGCATGAGTGCCTGCCCATCGGTGAGCAATTTGACCAGCGCTGGTTCGGTTTGGCGCAGGTGGCTGATCCAGACGGACGTATCGACGAGAACCATCAGGCACTTCTGCGGCGTGGGATGTTCGGCAGCCGCGGCTGACTTCCGCCGAGCGCGGCCAGACGCCTGGCGGCTTCGCGCGCGATAAGCGCTTCGAGCCCGGCGTGCACGAGAGCGGTTTTCTCTTGGATGCCGGTCATTTCACGGGCGCGTTCGAGCAGTTTGTCGTCGAGGATGAGGGTGGTTCGCATATGCATGAGTATGCATGATCTGTGCATATCGGTCAAGCGGCCGATTTGGGGGGTGAGCACAGGTGTCTGAGATGCCCATCACAGTGAAAGTATATGGTGACTGCTAAATTTGGCGACTTGGGCCCGTGGTGTAATGGGAACACAGCACTCTGTCCAAGTCGCAGATGCGGGTTCGAATCCCGCCGGGTCCACTCGGCGAAGACGGCCGAACGAGAACAGTCCGTTCTCATTTTGGGAGGGGAATACAGAGATACCCTCCCGTAATCTTCCGAAGCGCTTGACAGGGATAAGCACGAAGCTACAATTGGAGTTGGACAGAGTGCTGTTAGTTCTAAGAGGCTGCCGGAAACGGCGGCCTTTTGTTTTTGCCGGTAATCCGCAGACTCCTCTAGATTATTGGAGACCAAGGCTAGTGGCTTATTTCGAAGATGTTTCTGGGCAGATTCGTCGAATGGTGGCGCGCGAAACGGCAGAAGACATTTCGAACATCACCGATGACTTCCGATGGATAGAAAAAACAACCCCAGAAGATGCGGGCTGGTTCCTGGCGAGGATTCAGCGGCAGTTCGCGAAGACAACTTTCTTCAAGACAGCAATGACCGACGCGGATCTCGAGCAAATTGCGACTGTCGGAGGATTGGTCAAGCATGTTGAGTCAGAACTAAGGAAGCGGGCTTACATCTAGGTGGAACATCGCATCCGGTCTCGGAGTCTATGTTTAATGTGAGCGCTCACTCCCGATACCGCCGCTCCTTGCCGCGATCTATCGCTTTGTTGATCCTTGTGCTGGCCGGGATGAACATGGGATGTCGATCTCGACAATCCGATCTGTGCGGGGACAGCCTTTATACAGAGAACATCCGAGCTTATGCCGGTGCGGAACATGCCAACGCAATGGCCCGTGAGTTCCTCTGGAACCACTGGACACACCGTCAATGTGGGACGCTTTACGTCAGGAGCTCTTCACTGGAGGGACATCGGAGCGACGCGGAATATGATCTGACATTGGCCAAGTATCAGGGGCCAGTGCTGACGATCAGCTTTACAGACTGGCGACATGGCGTCGCACATAAGGGATCGGAAATAACGCACGTGTTCGGTTTAGAACGTGTTCGATACGTCCATCCATTCGTAGAAAAGAACGACCAACTCATAGCAGTGAGCGAGGACATTCCTGGAACGCAATACCTGCTTCGCTTCAAAGACGAGCAAGGGAACTTTATCAGTTATTTTTGATCGTTTTTGATTGCCACATGCTTTCCCGCATACTTCACTTCCTCCTCGGGAACAGCCGTTGGCTCGATGCCGCTGCCATGGTTCGCGCCGACGATGACCACCCGGAACGTCCTTTCCTTGAGCATTCCCGGAAACTCGCCCATGCGATCTCCAATGGTTAACGTCTTCGTTACGTCATCCCAGTGGATCGGGATGACGGCGTGCACGCCCTTCTCGTAGTTGTAGTTGTCGTTCTCGTCTTCGTAGAGCGTGAAGTCGCCGTCGGCGCCGGGATAGACGCGTAGCTCGATCGGATCGGCGGGCTTCTGAGTGGACCACTCTTCGTCCGGTCCCATCGGGACTATCGCTCCGGCACGAACATAAAGCGGCATGCGGTCGAGCGGCGCGGCGGCATCGATGGACTTGCCTCCTTCAACCGACTCGCCGGTCCAGAAGTCGTACCAGCGGCCCTGCGGCAGATATAGATGGCGCGTGGTGGCTCCGGGCTCGGTTATGGGAGTTACCAGGAACGCGGGGCCATACATGTACTGGTCGCCAATGTCTTTTGTGCGCTCGTCGCCGCGGAAGTCCATTACCAGCGGACGCATCGGCGTGTACGCCTCGCTGGTAGTCTTCCATGCCAGCGAATAAATGTACGGCAACAGGCGGTAACGCAAACGGTCGTAGCTGACGAGAATTTTCTGCGCGTCGGGTCCGTAAGACCACAGCTCATTTTCGTCGGGCGAGCGCGTTCCGTGGACGCGGAAGATGGGACAGAACGATCCGTACTCGAACCAGCGCACGAACAGCTCGCGGTATTGTGGATTGTCGGTGCGAGCGAAGACGAAGCCGCCGATATCGGTCGTCCAGTAAGGCATTCCGGAGAGCATGAAGTTCAGGCCGGCGGGAACCTGACGGCGGAAGCTGAACCAGTCGGAGTTGATGTCGCCCGACCACGCGGTGACCGAGTTGCGCTGCTCGCCGGAGAACGCCGAGCGCGAGAGAATGAAGACGCGCTTCTGGTCCGAGGCGCTGCGCTGGCCGTTGTAGACCGCGCCGGTATCGAACAGCGGAAACAGGTTCACGTAGCGGTTGCCGCTGCCGATGGCGAGCTTGTGTCCGAGCAAAACGTTGTCTTCCTGGCCCTCGGTTTCGGGCTCGGTGGTGTCCATCCACCAGGCGTCGGCGCCGATCTTGAAGAGCGAGTCGTCGATGTTCTTCCAGTAGAACTTGCGCGCGTCGGCGTTGGTGGCGTCGTAAACGGCCATTGCATCCTGATGATACGGAGGCTTGGCGTACTTGAATTTGTCGACGAACCAGCCCTGCTTGTCCATATAGTCGTAAACCTGCGAGCCGGGCTCGAAGAAGGGCCACACCGAGATCATCAGGTGGAAGTGCTCGTCGTGGAGCTGCGAGATCATGGCCTTCGGGTCGGGATAGTTGGAGTTGAAGACCATCTCGCCCTTGCGGTTCCACCAGAACCAGTCTTGCACGATGTTGTCGACGGGGATGTGAAGGTCGCGATACTTCCTGGCGATGCCGAGAATTTCCTCCTGCGACTTGTAGCGATTCTTGCATTGCCAGAAGCCATAAGCCCAGCGGCCGAACATTGGCGCTTGGCCGGTGAGATCGCGGTACTCGGAGATGATGTGGTCGAAGTCGGGCCCGTAGAGGAAGTAGTAGTCGATGACGTCGGCGACTTCGGAGCTTATATAAAGGTAGTTGGCGAAACGGTTATTGAAGCGGCTGCGCGAATCGTTGTTCCAGTAGATGCCATAGCCGTTCGAGGAGAGCATCAGCGGGATGGAGATGTTGGTGTTGTCCTGGGAGATGTCGACCGACTCGCCGCGATAGTTCCAGACGCCCGACTGGTGCTGGCCGAGTCCGTAGAGAGCCTCGTGCGATCCGTAGATGTTGACGAACGATTCGGCGCGATAAGTGTTCTCGCCATTGACGGTCGCGGGTGTGAGCTTGCGTGAGGCTTCCTGAACGAGCTGGTTGCCCTTGAGGTCGCGATAGGTAATGGAACCGTCTTCACGGGCGACGACGATCTTCAGCGCCGGCGTGGTGAGTGTAACGTCGGCGTTCGAGGATTCCATTTTCCACGGAGTCGTGGGCCAGTCTTTCTTGATGACGACGTATTCCGGCCTGGACGGAATTTGGGCGGTTGCCGAATAGAGCACTCGAATCACCGATGGCGAGCAGACCTCGACTTTCAGGGTTCCGGTCTGCATGTGGAAGAGGACGCCGTCGGGCTGCTGTTCGAAGCTGGCGACCGGATTGCGCGGGGTCCATTGGGCAACGGCGAAGGAAGTGAGAAGGAAAGCCAGGCCACAAAAGCGAGCGACCAAAGACGAGATTGAGCGCACGGGAAATTGTTCTCCGAAAGTCGATGACTTGTGATCAAGCGATGGATAATTAGCGGAGACATCCTAATGCAGGGGCTGTTCGGAGTCCATGGTTCTCGAACCGGAGCGACGATCGTTCTACAATAGGGTGAGCATGCTGCTTCTGCTCGACGCAAAACATTTCAATCTTGGCGAGGCGGTCATCTACCTGCTGGGACTGCTGGTGCTGAGCATTCCGGTGGGATTTCTGATCGCGCTGGGGATCCGCAAGTGGAACGAGCGGCATCCGATTGAAGACGCCGAAGACGAAAAACATCCGCTGAAACTCAATGACTGATAGTCGGGCCGGCGAAGGTGACAGGCGTCCTTATTCTGTTCCTTTTTGCTTGATAACATAAGAGGTATGACTTTTGCTGTCATCGGCTACGTAGCCGGAACTCTTACTACGCTTTCTTTTGTACCGCAGGTGGCGCGGGCGGTGCGCACGCGCCAAACGGCGGACATCGCATGGGGCTGGCTGATCGTCTTTCAATTGGGACTGGGGCTCTGGTTGGCTTATGGGCTGGTTCTGCACAATTGGCCGATGATTCTGGCGAATTCCGTCACCATGAGCCTGTGCGCTTTACTGATGCTGACGAAGTATCGATATTCGAGGCCGGTCGCCGGGGCGCGAGCGGGCGCGGGAGACTGATTGCGCGTTGCGGCACAATTCATGCTGTCGGCGATGGACGCCACGCATTTTCCGAAACCGGGTCCGCCGGAAGTGGCGTTCCTGGGGAGGTCGAACGTCGGCAAGTCGAGCCTGATCAACTCGCTGTTGGGCGAGAAGCTGGCGAAGACGTCGTCGACGCCGGGGCGCACGCGCAGCATTAATTTCTTCACGGTGCGGCGAGCGGGACGGTCGGGTCCGGAGCTGCTGTTTGCGGATTTGCCGGGCTATGGGTACGCGAAATTATCGAAAGAGATTTCGGCGGAGTGGCCGAAGTTTATCGAGCCGTACCTGGAGCAGCGGGAGACGCTGACGCTCTCGATCGTGCTGGTGGATACGAATATTCCGCCGCAGGAAAAGGATACGCAGCTGGTGGAGTGGCTGAAGTTCCACCAGCGTCCGTTCGTGATCATTGGCACGAAGGCGGACCGCATCTCGAATAATGTTCTGAACAACTCGCTACGAACGCTGAGGTCGGCGTTCGGCATCGAGGAAATCCTTCCTTATTCCACCAAGACCGGGGCCGGGCGAAATGATCTGTGGCGACGGATCGGTAAAGCCTGCGGGCTGGGAGACTGATCAGTTTTCGAGTCTTTGGTCCCTAAGATTCTTTCTTTCCTTCGAATCGTTCCTGATTTGAAACCGGTTCTGTTGCCGGAATCGTGACCGCGAATTCCTGCTGATTTTGGTTACTTGTGTCACTGAAGGCGCTTACTCTGGCGCCGATGAATGTTTTGGAGCGCAACGTGGCTTCACGAAATATCCCCGCAGTATGGGACGAAGAGATTGGAACGCCAAAAGTTTGCCTGGTAATTCGGAAGCGTCAGGGTGACGTGATGGGATTGCCTCGCTGGAAACGCTGGTTACGCCAGAACCGGAAAGCGATGTTCATTACGATCGGGTTCTGGGCGCTTTGGGCGTGGATATACATGGAGTGGGTTGCGCGCTGAAGTTCATCATCCTTGCTAGACCTCCTGAAAATGCTGGGGCGGGTTAGCCACCCGCCCGTTCTTTTTTATTTTCGCAATATGGGCGTTTATGCTTTTGCCGCGTTGCGGGATTTCGACGCCGCTCGCCAGATAGCGTAGGAGGCCGGGCCTAACGCCAGCGATAGTGGTCCCCAGAGCAGCGCCGAACTGTCGCCATTCACCAGCGCCCAGCCGAAGAGAGTAAGCGGAACCAGAACCACAGCGGCGATCCCGAAGGTTCCGCCGGGTATGCGGAAGCGGCGCGGAAGATCGGGCTGGGTGTAACGCAATCGCCAGACCGAGAGCAATGTCAGCGCCGAGGTGGCAACACGCAGCCACATGTAGACAGCGATCAGTTGCGGAAGACTGAAGACGGCCAGGCATGCACAAAAGAATGTTGAAAGAATGATGCCGCGGACGGGAGTGCGGAAGCGGTCGTGAAGCTGCGCCAGCCAGGGGTGGAAATATCCATCTTCGGCCATGGTGAATGGCAGGCGTGCGCCGGAGAGAAGTGTGGTTTGCAGTCCGAGAAGAATGGAAACCATCGCAGCAGCAAACATGGACTCTTTGAGCCACCAGCCACCGATGTTTCCCGCGACGGTCACGATGTAGCCGGTCGTCCATTGATGCCAGTCGCTGGAGGCGATCCCGGCCATGATCGGAAACAGGAAGGTGATCATCGCGAGGGGAACCATGATGGCGAGGCCGAGCGGGAAATTCCGTTCCGGGTGCTCGACTTCTTCGGTGATCGTCGATAACTGCTCGTACCCGGAGTACACCCAGAGACCCAGTGCAAGGCCCACGCCATAGACCTCGCGCCAGGGCATTCCAGGAGGAGTGAGCGGAACAAATGGATTGCCGTGAGCATGCGCAAAACCCATCACGGTGAACACTGCGACGGGAATCAGCACGGTGAGCAGCAGGATCTTGGTTACGCCGCCGACGATACGAATGCCAATGACGTTCACCGTCGCCACCAGCAGCAGAAAGAAGAGGGCCATCAGCCAATGACGCCAGCCGCGCGCGACCGTGGGTGTAAGTTGGGCGACGTAATCGGCGAGACCGACGGCGTAAGCGGCGTTCATCAGGAAGGTGCCGGTCCAATTCCAGAAGCCGCACTGATAACCGAGGAAGTCACCGAAAGCGGCACGGGTCCAGCGATAGAATCCGCCTTCGACTGGCATCGCCGTTGCCATTTCGGACGTGGCAAGCGACATGGGCAAGGCGAAAAGCCACGGCACACAGATAAGGAATAGCAATGACATGCCGGGGCCTGAGGTGGAGACCATCTCCTCGAAGCCGAAGGGGCCGGCGGCGCAATAGGCGTAGAGGACGGCGACGAACGCGCCCAGTTTAAGCTTGCGGAACCGTCCTGAAGAGGCGTGCGGACTTTGTGCGTCAGAGACGGAGGTATAAGTTGTTGCCATCTTCCCCGGAGCGAGTGTAATTAGAAAAAGCTAATGAATCTTGCGCGTCTTTGCAATCCGGGAAGTCACCCGAGATAGGGGGAACCATGATCACACGCATCTGGCATGGCTGGACGTCGCCGGCGAATGCCGACAAGTATGAGCAATTATTGAAGTCGGAAGTGTTGCCCGGAATCCATCGAATTCCGGGATACCGGGGTGCGCACTTGTTGCGGCGCGACTCGGGCACGGAGGTGGAATTCGTAACTCTCACCTATTTCGAGAATCTCGACGCGGTTAAAGCCTTCGCGGGCGAAGATTATGAGGTTGCGGTGGTACCTGGGGAAGCGCGCAAGTTGCTCGATCACTTCGACCAGCGATCGGCGCATTACGAGACGATCTTCAAGGTAGATTAAAGCTGTGGGAGTTGGCGGGAATTGCCATCTCGGAACTGGTTTTTCTGCTGAACAGTGCAACGCTACGGTAGTGACGACTGTTGAAAGTCTCAACTGCGGAAATTCTCCTCACGTGATCTGGTCCAGGTCACTTGGCGTTTAAATATTCATCACCCGGAAAAGTGAGCTGCATCACAGCGGCAAAGTCTCTGAAAGCCCGACACTTGGCACGTAAGTTCTGCTGTACCGGAAGATTTGAAGAAGCCGGCAGCAGGTTTCATCGCCCGGAGGTCGGGCAAGGAGAATTAATAATGAAGCTGATGAAGCTCACAATCCTGGTGCTGGCGATTGCAGTGGCTCTGATGATGGTTGTTCCCAGTTTGTCCTGGGCCGCTGAAGACGGCGCCGCCATTTACAAAGCGAAGTGCGCGATGTGCCACGGTCCCGATGGCGCGGGCAAGATCGGTCCGGCTCTGAAGGGCACGAAGGTCGATGTTGCCGATTTCGTCATGAACGGCGCGGCCGGCAAGAAGGCTCCTCACACGAAGGGCGTCAGTGGCGTTTCCGCCGACCAGGCGAAAGCCGTTGCCGAGTACGTAAAGAGCCTGAAGTAAACGACGGTGTTACCGCCGGTTTCGACCGGCAACTGTTGGAACCGCAGTGTCGGCTGTCAATAAACACCGAACCATGATTCGGTGAAACAGGTCCGGCTACGGCAGGTTCGCCAGTATTTTCGGACGACTACCGCACCCGGCATTTCTTGAGAATGGTTCTCGGGCCTGTTCCGCAGGTCCGGGCCCGAGACAGATTCTCCTTTCCACTGCGCCCCGCAATTTGCCGGTTCAACAATCACGTTTCCCTGGCCCCGCTTCCGCTCCCGCCCTCCGCTAACGGGGTACGTTCTCCGGAGCCCCCATCTTATGAGCAAGGCAATCCTCTACGATGCCACGCTCTGCATCGGCTGCAAGCAATGTGAACAAGGCTGTGCAGAGGAAAACAAACTACCTTACGACGACAAGATCGCCGCTGAAGCCGTTCAGTCGGAACATAAGTTCACCTGCGTCGTCACCCAAGAAGACAAGTTCATGCGTCGGTTGTGCATGCATTGCGAGAAGCCGGCATGCGCCTCGGTTTGTCCCGTTGGGGCGCTGCACAAAACAAAAGAAGGGCCCGTCGCTTACGACGTATGGAAGTGCATCGGCTGCCGGTACTGCATGGTGGCCTGTCCCTTCAGCCAACCGAAGTATGAGTGGGGCGCGCTGAACCCTCGAGTCCGTAAATGCATTATGTGTCCTAACCGCCTGGCGGCGGGAAAGCAGACGGCGTGTGCAGAGATTTGTCCGACGGGCGCGACGAAGTTCGGCGAACGCGACGACCTGGTCCGCGAAGCGAAGAAACGCATTGCGGACAATCCGGCCAATTATCTGCCTCGAGTTTACGGCCTGGAAGAGGTTGGCGGGACCTCGGTGCTGTTGCTGTCGAGCGTGGAACCAGCCGCATTCGGATATCCGACTTCGGCGAAGCTCGGCGAGACGCCCATGCCTGAATACACCGGCAGGGTGATGGAAAAGATCCCCGACTTCATTCCCGTGTGGACGCTGGTGCTTGGCGGAATCTACTGGATTTCGCATCGTCGAGAAGAAGTGGCTGCGGTTGAGGGCCGTGAAAAAAGGAACGGGGGCGCGCAATGAAAATCAAGCTCACTTTCTGGCGAGTCGTGTTCGCCGTGATCATGGTTCTCGGCCTGTATTCGAGCTACGTTCGCTACTTCCACGGGCTGGGAGCGGTTTCGAACATGACCGACCAGTTCCCCTGGGGGCTGTGGATCGGCTTCGACTGCTTATGCGGCGTGATGCTGGCGGCAGGCGGTTTCTGCATGGTCGGCGCGGTGTACCTCTTTAACGTCGAGAGCCTGCACGATGTGGTGAAGCCCGCCGTGCTGACGGCATTTCTCGGCTACCTGTTGTTCATTGTTGGGCTGCTGTTCGATCTCGGGCGACCGTGGTTCATCTGGCACCAGATGATTTACATGAACCCGCATTCGGTGATGTTCGAGGTCGGCTTCTGCGTGATGTTCTACACCACGGTGCTCTTCTTCGAATTCCTGCCGAACGTGTTCGAGCGCTTCCATTTCCAGGTCGGGATTAAGTGGGTCAAGAAGATTTATCCGATCCTGATCGTGCTTGGGATTTTGCTTTCGACGCTGCACCAGAGTTCGCTGGGATCGCTGTACCTGATCATGCCGAGCAAGCTGCATCCTTTCTGGTACACACCGGCGCTGCCGTTCTTGTTCTTTGGTTCGGCAGTGGCGGTGGGGCTGGCGATGACGATCTTCGAATCGACGCAGAGCGCGAAAGCCCTGGGCCGGCAACTGGAGCTCTCGGTGCTGGTTCGCCTGGGCGGAGCTTTGCTGGTCGCCTTATGGGTCAACGCGCTGATTCGCTTCGAGGACTTCTACCACCGCGGAGTGCTAGGGCAGATTGTTCGTCCGAGTTACGAGGCTTACTTCCTCTGGCTGGAACTGGCGCTGGCGTTCGTGCTTCCGATCGCGATGCTCAGCTTCAAGAGAGTCAGATTATCTCCGGGCGGGTTGTACCTGGCGGCGGTGATCAGCCTGCTTGGCTTTGTAACGAACCGGTTAAACATCAGTCTCATCGGCTTCGAGACTTACGTGGGACACCACTACGTTCCGAAGTGGACCGAATTCATGGTGACGCTGATGATTATCGCGCTGGGCTTTGCGCTGTTCCGGCTGGCGGTGGAGTATTTGCCGATTTTCCCAGAACACAAGGAGGCCGCGACGGAAGCTGCGGCAGTGGCGCCGGTGTTCGCGAAGTCGGCGGTCATGAGCCATGCCAACGACTGAAACACAATCCGGGACAGAGGCGAGTCGGGAATCCTTATGGAAGTACTGGATTCGCCTCTCCCACAGCCTGAGCGCGAAGCTGATCCTGCTGCTGCTGTCGGCGCTGGTCATCATCTTCGCGCTGCTTGGCTACCTTTCGCTGCAACTCCACCGCAGCCATCTTGAAGCGAGCACATTGCGCGCGGCTGAGCGGTTGAGCGACATGATCAAGCGCAGCGCTTCGTACTCGATGATGCACAACGATCGCGAGGCCCTGGATGAACTGATCTCCACCGCCGGAAAAGAACCCGGCATCGTTCGCATCCGGATCATCGACCAGCAAGGAACGGTCGCATACTCCACTGAGCCTCACGAGATCCAGCGGCAAATCAACACCGCGAACGAAACCTGCTCAGGGTGCCACGCGGATTCGGAGATACGGGCGGAGCTGAAGGGTAAGGAGCGCTTCCGCATCTTTCGCAGTGGAAAGAGCCGCGTGCTGGGCATCATCACTCCGATCGAAAATCAGCCGTCATGCAGCAACGCTGCCTGCCACGCGCATTCGGCGGACCAGAAGATTCTCGGCGTGCTCGACACCAACTTGTCGCTCGAAGTCGCTGACGCTAATTTGCGCGAGAGCAGTTGGCGGATGCTGTTCTACGTGATCGGCGCGCTGGTCGCGATGGGCACGCTGATCGCGACTTTCATCTGGCGCTATGTCGATCGACCGGTGACGGTGCTGATCGCCGGGACCAAGCGCCTGGGCGAGGGCGAGCTCGGGTACCAGATCGACGTCAATTCGCAGGACGAACTGGGGGAACTCGCTGAGTCGTTTAATCACGCGAGTCTTGAGCTGCACAAGGCGAATGAAGAGATCACGGCCTGGGCGCAAACACTCGAATCGCGTGTGGAGGAAAAGACGAAAGAGCTGACCAGCGCGCAGGAGCAGATGATCCATGTCGAGAAGATGACGTCGCTCGGCAAGATGGCGGCGGTGGTGGCGCACGAGATCAATAATCCGCTGTCCGGAATTTTGACGTATTCGAAGCTTCTGCGACGGTGGCTCGACAAGGTTGAGATCGAAGATGAGCGCCGCAAGGAAATGTACGACTGCCTGCGATTGGTCGAGACGGAGAGCAAACGTTGCGGCGACCTGGTGAAGAACCTGCTCACCTTCTCGCGCACGGCCCCGCTGAACATCGACTTTCATGACGTCAACGAGATCCTGCATCGCTGCCAGATGCTGGTGCAGCATCATCTGGACAACTGCTCGATCAATCTGGAAGCCGATCTGGACCCGCAGCTTCCGCGGGTGCAATGCGACGGCGCGCAGATCGAGCAGGTTTTTCTGGCGCTGACGATGAACGCCATCGAAGCCATGCCGCGCGGCGGCAATCTCTGGTATCGGACTCGCGCACTGCCCAGCGGACAGGTTTCGGTGCAGATTCGCGACGATGGCGCCGGCATCCCGGAAGACGCCATGAAGAAGCTGTTTGAGCCGTTCTTCACCACCAAGGAAAGCGGCAAGGGCGTGGGGTTGGGATTGGCGATCAGCAAGAACATCGTGGAGCGCCATAGAGGATCGATCGAGGTCGAGTCGCAACTTGGTCGTGGCACGACCTTTTACATTTTCATTCCGGCAGACGGACGTTTGCTTTCGCAGCCGGTTACGGCGGCCTCAACCATGGCCGCAACGAGGTGACCTGTGAACAAGGGCAAGATCCTGATCGTGGACGACGAACTCAGCGTCCGCGATTCGCTCAACAAGTGGTTCCGTGAAGAGGGCTACGAGGTCCACACTGCTGAAGACGCCAATGACGCGCTCACGCGGATGGCGGAGACCAAGTTCGACGCCGCCCTGCTCGATATCAAGATGCGCGGCACCGACGGCATCGAACTGCAGAAGCGCTTACACGAGATCGATCCCGAGCTGATCTCGATCATGATGACCGGGTATGCCTCGGTCGAAACGGCGGTAGAGGCGCTCAAGAACGGTGCCTACGACTACGTGACCAAGCCACTTGATCCCGATGAGATCGCGCACATCGTGAAGAACGCGCTGTCGCATCGGCATGCGCGGGAAGAAAACATCCGGTTGCGCGAAACCGTTGCGGAAATTACGCAGCATCCGGACCTGATCGGCCAAAGCGTGGCCATGAAGAAGGTGTTCGACGCGATCGAAACCGTTGGCCCCACCGATGCCACAGTGCTGATTACTGGAGAAAGCGGGACAGGCAAAGAGCTGGTGGCGCGCGCGATTCATGCGGCTTCGCAGCGGCGATTTCATCCCATGGTAACGATTCATTGCGGCGCCCTAACGGAGACGTTACTGGAGAGCGAGCTCTTCGGGCACGAGAAAGGCGCGTTTACCGGCGCGCAGTACCGCAAGAAGGGCAAGTTCGAGATCGCCGAAGGTGGAACGGTCTTCCTCGACGAGATCGGCGACATTTCGCTGAAGACACAGACGGACCTGCTGCGCGTTTTACAGGAGCGCGAGATTGTGCGCGTGGGCGGCAACCAGACGATCAAGGTTGATTTCCGGTCGATTGCAGCGACCAATAAGAGTCTCGAAGATCTGATCGACGAAGGTAAGTTCCGTCCCGATTTGTTCTATCGGCTGAACGTATTTCGCATCGAACTGCCGGCGCTGCGCGAACGCAAGGAAGATATCCCTCTGCTGGTTGATCATTTCGTGCGCAAGTTCTCGCTGCAGATGAATAAGAAGATCACGCGCGTCGCGCCTTCGGCGATGTACCAACTACAGGCACACCTGTGGCCGGGGAACGTGCGCGAACTTGAGAACGCCGTCGAGCGGGCCATGGTGGTGGCGCAGGAACCGGAGCTTCGCGAGCAGGATTTCATCCTAAAGCCGCGCAACGGCAGCGCTCCGGAAGGTGCGAAGACTCTGGAGGACATCGAGAAGGCCCACATCCTGAAGGTGCTCGAAGAGTGTGCCTGGAACCAGACGAAGGCCGCCGAGACCCTCGACATCGACCGCGTCACGCTACACAACAAGCTGAAGAAATATGGGTGGAACAGAAATACGGTGGTTAGTGGTTAGTGGTTAGTGGGTAGTGGGTAGTGGGTAGTGGACAGTGGACCGTGAACAGTGGTCGGTAGATCCTAAACTGACCATCGATCAAGTTCATCGGCGAAGGTTCAAGGGCACGACCTTGAACCCATGCCTTCGGTCTTAACCGACATAACCTCTCAAGTCCGGAATGACTGCCCACTAACCACTATCCACTTCCCACTGTTTTGAGATGAAGCACCTGCAGCTATTAACGGTTGGCGATCTGGACGGCATCGTCATGGAAGGGCTCGCCGTCGAACTGGCGAATCATTTCGGCCTGCCGTGCGAGGTGTTGTCGGCGTCCATCGATCCGCAGTTCGCATTTCATGGGGAACGTCGCCAGTACCACTCCAGCCAGATTCTCGGACAGATGTCGCAGTTCATCGGATCGCGCACCTGGCGACTGCTCGCCGTGACCGGCAGCGACCTTTATATTCCGATTCTTACATTCGTCTTCGGCGAGGCGCAGATGGGCGGCCCGTCGGCCATCGTCTCTTATTACCGTTTGCGGCAGGAGTTCTACGGGCTGCCCCCCGACGGCGACCTCCTGCGCCAACGACTGCTCAAGGAAGCCGTGCACGAGCTAGGGCATACGCTCGGACTCACGCACTGCGAGGATTATCGTTGCGCGATGTCGGCTTCGCACTCGGTGGAACTGATCGACCTGAAGGAAAATGCCTTTTGCGAGAACTGTGCCAACCAGGTGCTGGCGCAGACGCGCACGGAGCGATAAGTACAATACCTGTGGTGCCCACCGAGCTTACTGGTCACACTCTCGTCCTTTACGACGGCGTCTGCGGACTCTGCAACCGCCTGGTGCGCTTCCTGCTTCGCTTCGACCATCGGGACCGCTTCCGCTACGCCGCCATCCAGAGCGAATTCGCCGCGGGCGTTCTTCGCAAGCACGGGCTTGATCCAGCCGAGCTCAGTTCCGTCGTGTTGGTGACGGATTTTGGCCGCCCGACAGAGAAGGCCTATACCAAGTCCGACGCGATTCTCGCCGCGTCGCGCGATCTTGGCGGCTTCTGGCGTCCAGGGACGACCTTCGGGCTGTTGCCGCGGGCCATCCGCGACCGGCTTTATGAGTTCGTCGCGAAAAACCGCTACCGGTGGTTTGGGCGCTACGAGGTTTGCCCGATTCCCAAACCGGAACATCGTGTCAAGTTCGTACATCACGTCGAATAGAGTCCCGGAATTGACCCACTTTCGGGGCGGATGTTATAAACTTTCGCTTCGTGTCCGTGATTTTCTCAATCCCGGCACAAGCGTGCAGCGTTTTAGGGGCGTCGTGCGCATCCAATCGCCAAGCTGGAAGCTGGTTCCGGCTCGGCCGAGCGTCCTTCCCTTTTGAGGCTTTATCCAAAATTCAGGCTTAGCAATTATTCGGAGGAATCGCATGTATCAAGGCACAGAGGGGCGCGGCCTTCACCGTGGGCTGCTCCGCTGTTTGGGAAGTTTGGGAATCATGTTAACGGCGCTGAGGTCGGGCGCCTGGGCTCAGGAAGCGGGTAAAGAAGTTGGCGGCGAGGCCAGCCTGAAGCTGCCCGACCTGTCGAGCGTTACCTTCGCCGGCGGAGTGAACGGCCACAACCTGCTGCTGATTGGCCTGCTGTTTTGCGCTTTCGGATTGCTCTTCGGGCTCGCTATCTACATCAACCTGAAGAACCTGCCCGTCCACCGCTCCATGCGTGAAATTTCGGAGCTGATCTACGAAACCTGCAAGACCTACCTGTTCACCCAGGGCAAATTCCTGTTGATCCTGTGGGCGTTTATCGCGGTCATCATCGTCGCCTATTTCGGGTGGCTGTCGCCTGTCCCGAATAAACCGGTCGCGCTCACGCTGCCGATTATCCTGCTGTTCAGCCTGGTTGGGATCGCCGGCTCGTATGGTGTCGCATGGTTCGGCATTCGCGTGAACACGTTCGCGAACTCGCGCACGGCGTTCGCGTCGCTCGCAGGCAAACCGTATCCCTGCTACAACATTCCGCTCAAGGCAGGCATGAGCATCGGCATGGCGCTGATCAGTGTTGAATTGCTGATCATGCTGTTCATTCTTTTGTTTGTTCCGGGCGATTATGCCGGCCCGTGCTTTATCGGATTCGCGATCGGCGAATCGCTTGGTGCGGCGGCTCTTCGTATCGCCGGCGGAATCTTCACCAAGATCGCCGACATCGGCTCTGACCTGATGAAGATCGTCTTCAAGATCAAGGAAGACGACGCGCGCAACCCCGGCGTTATCGCAGACTGCACCGGCGACAATGCCGGCGATTCGGTTGGCCCTTCCGCCGACGGATTCGAAACCTACGGCGTCACCGGTGTCGCGCTCATCACCTTTATTTTGCTGGCGGTGAAAGACCCGGCCATCCAGGTTCAGCTGCTGGTCTGGATCTTCGTCATGCGCGTGATGATGCTGGTGTCGAGCGCAGCCGCTTACTTCCTGAACAGTGCGGTCGCCAAGGCCAAATACGGTACGGCTGACGATTTCAATTACGAAACGCCGCTGACATCGCTGGTGTGGCTGACGTCGATCGTGTCGATTGCGCTCACCTACGTCGTGTCGTACTTCATCATCCCCAATCTCGGCGGCGACACTACGTTATGGTGGAAACTGGCTTCTATCATCTCCTGCGGCACGCTGGCGGGAGCCGTGATCCCGGAGCTGGTGAAGGTTTTCACCTCCACCGAATCCAGCCACGTAAAGGAAGTAGTTGCTTCGTCCGAAGAGGGTGGCGCTTCGTTGAACATTCTCTCTGGGTTGGTGGCGGGTAATTTCTCCGCCTACTATCTGGGCCTGACCATGGTTGCGCTGATGGGCATCGCGTATTACGTCAGCACGATGGGCCTCGGCGGGTATATCAACGGCGGCACCATGCAACTGATGCTGGCTCCCGCTGTCTTCGCGTTCGGCCTGGTGGCCTTCGGCTTCCTCGGCATGGGTCCGGTGACCATCGCGGTCGATTCCTACGGTCCGGTCACTGACAACGCGCAATCCGTCTTCGAGCTCTCGCTGATCGAGAGCGTTCCCAATGTTGAATCCGAGTTGAAAAAGGATTTCAACATGAACGTGAATTTCGATCGCGCCAAGCACCTGCTGGAAGCCAACGATGGCGCCGGTAATACCTTCAAGGCGACAGCCAAACCGGTGTTGATTGGCACCGCCGTAGTCGGCGCCACCACGATGATTTTCTCCATCATCATGGCGCTAACCAATGGACTCACCGAGCATAAAGAGAGCCTGTCGTTGCTGCACGCTCCCTTTGTTCTCGGCCTTATCACCGGCGGCGCCATGATTTACTGGTTCACGGGCGCCAGCATGCAGGCCGTGACTACCGGTGCCTATCGCGCGGTCGAGTTCATCAAGAAGAACATCAAGCTCGAAGGCGTCGAGAAAGCTTCTGTCGCCGACTCGAAGAAGGTCGTGGCCATCTGCACCCAGTACGCGCAGAAGGGCATGTTCAACATCTTTATTGCCGTTTTCTTCGCGACACTGGCGTTCGCGTTCGTGGAACCGTTCTTCTTTATCGGCTACCTGATCTCGATCGCGATCTTTGGTCTCTACCAGGCGATCTTCATGGCGAATGCCGGCGGCGCCTGGGACAACGCCAAGAAGGTCGTGGAAGTGGAACTGAAAGCCAAGGGAACGGCGCTGCACGACGCCACCGTCGTGGGCGACACGGTTGGCGATCCGTTCAAGGATACGTCTTCCGTGGCGATGAACCCGGTGATCAAGTTCACCACGCTATTCGGGTTGCTGGCCGTGGAACTGGCGGTTTCGCTGACCGCGAAGAGCACGAGCCTGAGCCACGTCCTGGCGGCCGTCTTCTTTGTGATCTCGCTGTTCTTCGTGCGGCAGTCGTTCTATGGCATGAGGATCGGGACGATCCGCGAGGCCGGCAAAGCAGCGGCTCATAACTGATCGCCGGAAATCCGGTACTTTTGGCCGCCTCTTTCGAGTTCCGAGGCGGCCATTTTTATTTCGCTCACGGATTTGTAAAAAGATTGCTTGCCCACCCTGGATTGGGCGGCTTCGCGGTACAATCGCCGGCACAAAGTGGGCAAACTACCGTGAATACTTTCGATCGCCGCCTGAACGCCGCCTGGTGGGCGCTGCGCCTCGGGTTGGCAGCAGAACAGATCGTCGCCGGTTGCGACAAGTTCTTCAACAAGCTCACCGACTGGAGCATGTACCTTAGTCCAGTGGCGACCAGGATGATTCCGGTCGAGCCCAATCATTTCATGCGGGCGATCGGGATCGCCGAGATTGCGCTGGGCGTTCTTCTGCTCACGCGCTGGACGAAAATTGGCGCTTATCTCGTGATGCTATGGCTGGTTGGGATTGTTATGAACCTGCTGACGACTGGTAATTTCTACGACTTGGCAGTCCGGGACTTCGAAGTGGCTATCGCGGCTTTCGCCCTGGCGCAACTCTCTGCGGTGCGAGATGCTGCGGTGGCAACGAAAGCCGGCGCGGCTGCAGCTTAACGCATTCGGTACGAACGTTTTCGGTACAAAAAGGAGAGAGTCATGAGGAAGAAATTGCTGGTCATCATGTTGGTGGGTTTGTTCTCGCTGCCGCTGCTGGCCGAAGAATGGAAAAACGCCGCCGTAGTTGACGTTCAGTGCTCCGCCAAAGCAAAAGCCAACCCAGACGCCCACACCCGGCAGTGCGCTATGGGCTGCGCCAAGAGTGGATTCGGCATCTTCACCTCCGATGGCAAGTTTCTGAAGTTCGATGCCAAGGGCAACGCGGCCATGGTCGAGGCGCTCAAAAAAACGGAGAAGACGGATCACCTGCGCGTGAACGTAAAAGGCGATGTGTCGGGCGACATGATCAAAGTGGAATCGCTCAGCCTGAGCTAGTGCAAAGTCTCGGGTTTCAGGTTCGAGACCTGAGATCCGGGACTGTACCGCTGCCGGTACGTGGTTGCCGATCAAAACGCTGGAATTAGAATTGCTCCGTTGCGTTCCATTCGCGGACGACCGACTCCACGTCGAACACCTGGCTGGGCTTCCGACTGAAGCGCGAGTCCAGCTCGTACGCGTTCTTTTCCAGCGGAATCCCTTCATATCCGCCGCCCGAAAGAAACCCTCTTACGTAGAGTTCTGCGAACCGATCGGCTCCCAGTAGATCGTATTGCACCACATGAACGAGTTCGTGAAAGAGCACTGGCATCGTGACTCGTTCGCGAAAGACAATGGCGTCAACAAAGGTAATTGCCGCCATATGCGAAAAATCGGGCAAGTCATGGAATCCCATCTCTCGTAGGGTGGGATAAAAGGCCGGATTCGGAAACTCGCTCTTTTCGAGCTGGTAAATCCGCGCCCGCGTCAGTCTCGCCCTACCGAAAAATGGCTCCAGAACCGCCATTTCGCGTGAGCTAACTGCCCGCGCTTCAGGAAAAAACTGGTCTCGCCGATCGCGGATATAGGCAGCGATCATGCCGAAAATGGCATTCACCTGGACTGGAGTAGGCTGGAACATTCGAAAATTGAAACTCGAAACCGTGTTTACTGCACCGTCGTTTCGTAGCCGCCGGCCTTCATCTTGTCGTGGACTGACTTTGCCAGCTTTTCAATCTCGTCAGTCTTCTTCAGCACTTCGAGCGACAGAATGTTCTCGTTGGTTTTGTCCACATACTCTTTTAACTCGGTTGCGAGCTTCAGGAGTTTGTCGGTGTCATCCTTGAGTTGCTGCTGACGCTGCTTGTTTCGCTCCTTGGCCATCTCCCGCTCGACCTTGGCGTCGTCGGGGCTCTGTTGGTTACGGCGTTGTCCGAACTGCGGATCGGTCTGGGATTGGCCTTCGGAAGCTGGAACAACGGCGCGATCCTGAGCTGAAATAGGAACCGTAAACGACAGGCCGAGTAAACAAACGATAGCGATATGAGCGCGCACGTGGTACCTCGGATAGACTCGAACGATATCGCGATTATACGATGTGTGTGGCCGGTCACTCGTGCCTGCCCAGATTCCGTAACCAGAGGTCTCCTTGCTGATCGCGTTCCAGGACTTCAGTCCCGTCCATCAATGGCATAACGTTCGCGAAGTGTTCTATCAGTGGCGAAGCGACTCGCTCGACTTTCTCCGCGAAGATGTCCCGCGTCTCATCTTCATTCTTATCGTTTACGTTACACTCATCTGGGTCCTGCGCATCGTGAGCAAGCGTATTCGGCGTCTGAGCAGGCGAGAAGGCCTGCCGAGCGGAGTTCGCGCCCAGCAACTCGCTACTCTGGCTGCGGTCATTAACGGCACCGGAACCTTCGTCCTCATCTTTCTCGCCCTCATCCAGATTCTCGGCATCCTCAAGATCAACGTTGGCCCGCTGCTCGCCTCGGCTGGAATCGTAGGCCTGGCCATCGGTTTCGGCGCGCAGACGCTGGTCCACGACGTCATCAACGGATTCCTCATCCTGCTCGAAAACCAGTACGATGTCGGCGACGGCGTCAAAATCGCCGGAGTGCAGGGTACGGTCGAGAACATGACTCTTCGTCGAACTGTATTGCGTGACGCCGACGGCGCAGTTCACACCGTCCCGAACAGCGAAATCAAAATTGTCTCCAATATGACCCGCGACTGGACGCAGGTGTCCATCCACGTCTCAGCGGCCTACTCCGAATCCAGCGACAAGGTGATTTCGACGCTCAGGGAAGTTGCGCAGGACGTCTGGAACGATCCATCGCTCCACGATATGTTGGTTTCCGTGCCGGAGGTGCCTGGCATCGACCGCGTCACCGGACAGGAAGTGGACTACCTGCTGCTGGCGAAGACACGCCCGGGAAAGCAGCTCCAGATCACACGCGAATTCCGCCGCCGCATCAAGGAATGCTTCCAGAAAAACAATATCCAGCCTGGCGGCCCGGGAAGGATGTACGTGGTGGATGTCAGCGGAGTGCCCGGACAATCCGCCTGATACGAAAGCAACACAGTCAACAAAAAATTCGGGAGCCAATCGTAGTTTCGCGATCGCAACTCCCGATGGTAGTGACCCGAATTTTGAGGCGAACCTCCGGAGACTTCCTACACCGCCTGCTGCATCAGCTTTTTCAGCCGGGTGAAGTCCTCATCGTCGAGCGCCAGGAATTTAAACGGTTGTACCCAGCCATGGATCATCTGCCGCGCTTTCAGCATTTCGACGATCCCGCGCACCGGCCCGGATGGCGTTCCCATCATCAGCTCCACCACCGATCCAGCACCCATTGGCTTGGGGGTTCGTGCACGTCCGCCAGTGGCGGACACGACGTGCAAGTCTCCGCGCACCATTCCACTTTCATGACGAAAGTCGATCGGAATGGGACGTTGAAGGCTTACGCGAGGAGAACGACTTGAGGCGACTGCTTGGGGGAAGTGAGCCATGAACGGCATCATTGCACCTTCCCTTCCCGCTGGCACGATTACCGAGGTCGGGCATGCCGGGTTCGAATCTGGCCGCTGTCCGGCAAGTCCGGTTGTCGAGTGACCTTACGCCTTTCAGGCAATGTCCCTTAGAAACCAACGGCACACCTTGCCTTAAACCGTGGAAAACTTGCCGTCGACGGCTGACATCTAGGGTCGCTTTCCGAGGCATCTCATGCCGTGTGGGAACCTCTGCGACCGTGCTGCTCGCGATCTCGGCCGGAATCATCGTGGTGACGGGCTGGTACGTGGCATTCGCTCGTTACAATCGCCGGCGGGCTGCCCAGGTTTTGCTTTGGATCCGCACCGCATTTTCTGGTCACGCCCAGGTGCTCGGCGTTCATTGGTCGTCTTCGTCACGGTTCCATGTACGGCTGAGGCTCGTACATGGCGTCTTCCAGCACTCTTCGATCGTAGTCCGGCTTTTGCCGCGCGAGTTTTTCATCAACTGGATGCTCAGCAGAGTTCGCAAGCAGCAGGAACTCGCGACCTTTGAGACCGACCTCGACTCCGCTCCGGCGTTCAACCTCGAAGTTCATAACCAGCGCTGGTGCGGACGATCACGGCGCGGATCGCAGCTCGATCCGAAACGTGGAGTGGTCGAGAACTTTGGGCCTTTCGTGCTCACCACCCGTAACGATTGGCAGCGTGAAATCACTTCCATGATCGACGCCCTGGTCGCTTCGCGCGATTCCGATTTCCTGAGCGTCACTTTCCGCCGCACGTCGCCGCATCTTTCCGCCACCGTTGCGCTCGACAGCCTTGCTCCCCAAAACACCAGCGGCAACAAGGTGTTTCACGTGTTGCGCGAACTGGCCGACTGCGCAGGCGCCACGCACTTTTAGTTTTTCCAATTCCGAACCCGATATTTCAACCGCGAGGCTGTGAGAAGTCACAGCGGGTCGTCCCTGGCCGAAGGTTCACTGTCCAATGTTCACCGTTTGCCATACCTCTTACACAACTATTACAACGCTCGCTCCGCGCGCCTGATAGCTTCGTAATCAGTCACCCGTGGGGCTATATCACAGCATGAGCTTCTTTGAACGCGACCGCACTTTTCACGAACCCGTAAGCAAGATCACCACATTCTTCATGGCCGCCTTTCACGTTGGCGCCATCGCCGCCCTGTTCTTTTTCAGCTGGAAAGCAGTCGCCGTTGCCGCCGCCCTGTGGTGGGTCTCCGGCAGCTGGGGAATTGGGCTCTCCTATCATCGCCTGCTTACGCATCGGGGCTACAAGACGCACAAGTGGCTGGAATACTTCTTCACCGTGTGCGCCACGCTGGCGCTGGAAGGCGGACCAGCCTTCTGGGTCGCCGTTCACCGGGTACATCATCAGAACACGGACAAGGAAGGCGATCCGCACTCGCCCAATGATGGCGGCTTTTGGGCACATATGGGCTGGATCATGACCGGGCGCGTGTTGCACTCCGGCTCGAACGAGCTGCTGCCTTACATTCCTGATTTGCGCAAAGATCCGGTTCACATGTGGCTGAGCAAGTGGCATTGGGTGCCCATCACTGTTCTCGGTGCAATTCTGCTCGCCATCGGCGGACTGCCGTTCGTCCTCTGGGGTATCTTCTTCCGCACCGTGCTTGGCCTCCACGCCACCTGGCTTGTGAACTCTGCAACGCACATGTGGGGCAAGCAGCGGTTCATGACCGGAGACACATCAAAGAACAGCCTTTGGGTTGCGCTGCTCACCTTTGGCGAGGGCTGGCACAATAATCACCATGCGCATCCGCAGTCGGCGCGCCACGGTCTTGCGTGGTACGAAATCGACTTCAACTGGATGCAGATCTGGCTGCTCAAAAAGATCGGACTGGCCTGGGACGTGAAGCTGCCAAAGCTTGAGCAGATCGAAGCGAAGAAGCTTGTCGACAACCTCCTTCCCGAAGCGGTGCCCGAACCAGAACTCGTGGCTGCTGGTGACTAACTGTCGATCAGGACAAAATAAGAACGCCGGCCGCTTCAGACCGGCGTTTTCTTTTTTCTGCGCCTCACGGTTGCAGCGGCGAATCCGCAGCCACTGAAGCGGTTAGTGTCATGCCCGGCGTAATCACTGCCTCATCGCCGCGAACGGCCAATCCGGCAATTCCCACTACAGGGACAAACAGGAAGCCTTTCGCCTTGTCGTAATGATTCGCGCCTTCCAGCGACTCCCCGCCTTTGAGCGGGATTTTCATGCCCTGCACCGTCATCGATTTGACTTCGAAGGTCACGTTCCCGGGTGCGCCTGCGTGTCCCGCTTGATCGGCCTGCGTGACGATTGCTTCCACCGGAGTTCCTTTTGGAAGCACCACATCGTTTCCGATCTTCACATCCTGATCAAGCGTGAGCTTCAGGTCGTCGCCCACCTGCGCGGTTTTTGAACTGATTGTTGAAGCGGTCACCAGGTGGAGACGCGTACCCGCCTTCAGTACACCAGTCGTGACCAGCGCAGCAGGCTGGTTGGGCTGCGTTCCATTCACGGTGTATTTCGCTGTCGCAATCAGGCTTTGCGCCAGGTTGGGCGCAATGGCAATCGCCTGCAGTTGGGTAGTTGTGTCGATCGTGATCGGCCCCTCATAACGTTTCGACCTCGTCGTGGGACTCCAGCCGTTGGTGGTGTAGTAGATGACCGCATAACGCGTGGGCGACTTCAACCGTACGGTGGTGCCCGCCGCGACGGTTCCGGCCTTCACAGAAAACGCCGGCGCTTGCGTGTAGGCCCTGTAAGCCACGGTGTTGTTCGCGTTCATGCTGTCGAGCATCCGTTGCGTAGACTGCTGTCCCGCTTGCGACGCCTCTTCGCCGGCCCGCTGCGTTTCATCGATCATTTGTTGGTTCGCCACTTGAGCGTCGCGATTCGCTTGCTCGGTCGCCAAATCTCCAAGGTTCTGAGCAAACGAAGTGGCCGTAAGCGCGAGCATTAGTAGAATTGCGCTCAGCGCAAAGGACATTGAATTTGCAATCCGGGAGAGGCGGGAAATGCGGGACAAGAAACTTGAAACAACTCGGAGATTCCTCATAACTGCCTCCGGCGATTCAGAGCTTGTGTCGCGAAGGCTGACATTTGCAGCCGGCCACGCACAGTCACTCTAACCCAGGCCAAATATCCCGGCGGTTAAGATTGGTAACGGTTTGTTACGGAAAGAAACGGGTGCAACACCGGAGAATGTCCAACTGCGAGGAGAGCAGCCCGTTTCCCGTTTCGGGAACCATTTGTCAAGCGCCGCAAATTGTCAAAACCGCACCTAACCCATTCGTTACAAACCAAATATATAGTTCGTGAATTTGGCACTTCACCCCCTCCAATTCAGTACCATTAAAAATAGAGAGGGAATTAAGGTCCTCCTGAGGGCGCAGCAACGAAGGACCTCTGCAATTCGAAAGCGGCGTGGCTTTTGAAACTCGAAACTGAAACTGAAACTGGTTTTCTGGAAACTGGGAAACTGGTTATCCGGCAGCTAAGTCCTTTGTTTCCAATGACGGGCTGTAAGTCGTTGATTCCATGGGAGGGTAGGGTGCTTTTTATTTTTTAAGCTGAAACTGAAGATCCGACGTGGCTGTAACTTCTTTATTTAGAAGATTTTACCCGCATATCGCTGAAAACAAGAATCTTATGGAACTATCTATCGTTAAGTTATTTATTTTCAACAAATCGACCCCCCAGGGGGGAGGGGGTACCCGGGTTTGGATTCGTTTATGACTGGCAGGTGATCAAAGAATGGACCGCGCGTCTCGGTGCTGTTCGTCTCCAGGGCACGTGAGGAGCTTGGAACGCCCTATCGGCTAGAATTCATCTGACAATGCCGAGCGTCTCCCGCACCAAGAAGATCGCTTTCTTCATCACCCTGGGCGCATGCCTGGCGGGCCTGGCGATCATCCTCAATGTCACCTGGATCATCCACTGGCGATCGGTCGCCGCCGTCGTCGCCGGCATTGTTTTTTTCGCCGTTATCATCGGTGGCATCGCCATCAACACCATCTTCCTGGTCCGCGAAATTCGCCGCAACGAACAGCAGGACAGCTTTCTTAACGCCGTAACTCACGAGTTAAAAACGCCGATCGCCTCCATTCGACTTTACCTTGAGACCCTGGAGCGCCGCGAGGTCGGGGAGAAGAAGCGGCACGAGTTTTATCGCATCATGCTCGACGACACCGACCGGCTTCTCGGTACGGTCGAGCAGGTGCTGAAAGCGGGCGAGCTGCGCGACGGCGCCCGTAAGAATTGGCAGCAGGTTGATTTTGGCGCGATAGTCCGCGACTCGATTGATCTGGCGCGCATTCGCCACAAACTAAGCGAGAAGGAACTGTACCTTTCGTCTGATGCCGAAGGTGAACTGATTGTGCTGGGCGTGCCCGACGAGCTTCGCATCGCCGTCACCAACCTTCTCGATAACGCTATCAAGTATTCCGGCGCACGCAAAGATATCGCGGTTGGCCTCAGCGCGCCCGATATCGACAATATCGTGCTGGCGGTCCGCGATGCCGGAATTGGCATTCCGCGAGCCGAACTGAAGCGCGTTTTCAAGCGCTTCTACCGCGTTCACGCCGCTGCAGCCGGACAAGTGAAAGGCACCGGCCTTGGACTGTTCATTGTGCGATCGGTCGCACGCCGCCATGGTGGGGATGCTTTCGCCGACAGTGAAGGCGAAGGCCGCGGATCGACGTTTACCATCCGGCTGCCGAGGGTTTACCAGGTATGACGCGCCTGCTTGTGGTCGAAGACGAAATTCATCTCGCGCAGGGGCTTCGCTTTAACCTCGAAGCGGAAGGTTACTCGGTGGAAATCACCGATCTTGGCGAAAACGCGCTACAGTGGCTGCTTCACGAAAAGCGCCCTTTCGATGCGCTGGTGCTCGACGTAATGCTTCCGGGGAAAGACGGTTTCACGGTGGCCCGCGAACTGCGCGATGCGCGCAACTACATTCCGCTGCTGATGCTCACGGCGCGCAGCCGTCCGGAAGATGTATTGAAAGGGTTCGAATCGGGCGCCGACGATTACCTGCCCAAGCCGTTCAATCTCGACATCCTGATCGCGCGGATTGGAAGCCTGCTGCGGCGGAAGAGCTGGATGGCGGCGCCAATGCCGGAAACCG